>Ga0307513_10000466_pt1 | contig 58174 bp, 61 predicted proteins | sample 15_EM_MG_FD_202174 | JGI IMG/M metagenome (GOLD analysis project Ga0307513, IMG submission 202174) | Populus trichocarpa ectomycorrhiza microbial communities from riparian zone in the Pacific Northwest, United States - 15_EM | ecosystem: Host-associated > Plants > Roots > Unclassified | place...
TTATTTCTGCAGTGGTCGCATTTGGTGTGGAGGAGGTCATAGTTTGCAAACTTCGCCCCTGTGATGGTATATCATGGTATTTTAAACAGAGACCCCTGTTTTTCATGGTATTTTAAACGATCGCTCGTGTTCCAAGGGCCTGTAGTACTTGGAAAGATATGGGAGTATTGTGGGGAAGGCTGAAACTCATGCCCCCTCGGGCAGTGCTGGCTATGCAGGCTGATAGTGTGCTCTCAAGCACCAGTAGCATTGCGGACCCACAGGTGGGGGATGCTAGAACCACATCTGAGAGCAAAAGTGCCATATCTATGAACAAAACAAAAAGTGGGAAATTAACACGTCCCCATCACATCCCGTGTGAGTGCAAGGAAGGGATTCATTTGGTCAAGAAGGTATGGTGTCAGCTTACGGTAACTTAGCCAAGTGAGGGGATTGCTCAATGATGATGCCCTGGGAAAAAGTAAAACTTGGGTTGTCCCTTGCCAGAAAATTAGTCAAGAAATTAGACCACAGTACGGTGCCAGTACTCGAGTACTCGCGTGGTCGAACTGAAGCCGAACACCTGTGTACGGGAATTGACACCCAGTTCAAGTGTCCGGCTTCAACTTTCCCGGGCGAGCACAAGTACAAGGGTAGGGACCCGTTAGTCGGAACAAATAAGAATATAATATCACTTAGCTGGCTAACTCCGAGTAACTGTTCCATAACATCATGACCGACCTCTAGAAGCTCTCTTCCATTTCCATAATGGAGGTATGTAAAAACCTAGATGCTATAGGATGCACCAGCAAGGAAGCATTATGTTTAGACAAGTTATCTTAGCCACAATCATCTCCTAGATGTCTGAGGGTGGGACTGCCACTAAAGCCTTTAATGGCTAAATTCCCAAACCTCAGCTTTTGTTGATTCAATGGTATTGTTTAGGTACATGCCAACAGAAAGTGAACGCTCCCTAGAGCACCAAGAGCTACGTTCGGGAAGTACCCCATGGCAAGTAGGAGATAGAGAGCCTAAAGCAAAAATCAAAAACAACACTAACAGTCCACATAAACAGGTAATAGCCAAAGTGAATTGGTGTTCAAAAGCAGCCTCACAGGCTGAGCATATCTGATCCCGAACCAATGAACCAGCATTCAAATCGCATCCCCGGTCGCCCTACCCGAGGATTTAGCAGATCCCGTGTCTTTCAACGCTAGACTTTAGAGTACTATATGGTGATTCCAGCGTGTTTGTGTGGCACCGGCAGGGTGCCAGCCATGATGTTTTATCCCATGGGGAGGGCCATCCTAGCATGCTCGTGAAGCCCTAGATCCAGTGCGCCGGGTAGTATCCTGAGATTGTCGCATGCGCCTGTGGTGCCGAGGCCCACTTTGACCTTCCTAAACACAGGAGGGCGAAAAGCGGGGTTAGGGGGATCGTAGAGGTGGGGATTGCTTCCCAAACCTCAGTACGATAGCAGTCCCTTCTATATCAAGAAATAAAGCGACACAAGAAACCGCATTTAAATGCATAAGCCTAGGGGCAAGCCATGGCCAGTCAACCCCTCCGCAATGACGTGCCAATTTCACAAGTATCATACTTCCCCTGTAGGACCGCCTGGCCCACGCAAAGTAGCGAATTAAGCTCAAGGCGATGTAAAATACGTATAATACCTGCCGCCCAAGTAGGCGCTTGAGCGCTTAACTTAACTTAACCGGCCGCGCAGCCGACCGGGGACCCAATCCGCGAGATCGAGTCAAGCCAAGTCAGCCAGTATCCGCCTCCGTTTGATTGCATCACCTTCCGTATCCCACGTACCCGCCAACCTGGTAGCCGGGCCGGGGGTCGGATGGGAGGGTGCAAAAGGTTCGGCAAGATCCGCAGATCACTTGACAAGGCTGCTTTTTCTTTGCTCGGTACACTACGGTACTCGTACTGGGCTGGCAGGGTTCAAGTTTTGGGTAGATCAGGGTCAAAACCGGTGGGAGTGTCATATCATACCTATGGAAAAGAGAATGGGAAATTTTGTGTGTGTGTGCACCATTGCCCAATGCTTTTTGACACATCCCGATTGATTCATGAGCTCAAGCAAGCTTCCCCCCTAAAGATAATCCGCCCACCCTAAAACAGTCAACACTCATGCACCACGATAATATCGGCCGCCCCTCCGGCATTTCTTCTCACAATCCACAGACAAATGATCTCCACCCGCCCGGCACTCTCCGTTATCAATTCCGAATGATATGCAGCAACCCATAACACCCCCAACCCTACCAAACATCCCAGCAACCAACCTCGAACTCTCAACCTACCCGACCAGCAAACCATCCTCCAGATTGTACTCGGGCAGAGTCAAAAAAGGGCGGAAAACTTTCTATGGGGAAACAAGGATAGGGGCGCTGATCGATCAGGAGGCAGTGGAAAAAATGGGGGTGTTATAGCATGCCATTAACCTGGAGCAGTTGCTAGTAGTCGCCATTGTATTGTATCTAACTTGTGGGTTTTGTGAAGAATTTGATGGTATGATACAAAGCCAAATTGAGACCAAGGGAGAAGGAATTGGGGCTTTTGGAATAGTTCTTTTAAGAGACTCATATAAATGCAGAGGTTCAACTGCACTGACAATTTCATCATCATCTACATGTCATCTACATAGTCAAGTATCATACTGAGATACTTATTCGCTTAGTCTGGATTTTTGGTGTCTGCCAAGGCAAGAATTTTTCCACTGTTGCAACCTAAAGTTATATCTTAACGACCCCACCTGATCTTGCAGATCTTTTTTTCCGTTCTTTTTGACCCTGTCCGAGTATATACTGCACGGTGGAATACCGATCATACATTGTCCTACGTAGTCTAAAACTGCCTTCCCTGGAGAAGGGAGGGGGGGGCATAGAAAAAGCTGAGAGTTTCAGCCCCTCCGAGGAAAAACAGTATTGGAAAGATGCATCACGTTCGGGGAGTATCTCACTGAGCGAGCGTCCCAGCACAGTATATTTGGAATGCATAAATCCATCAGTTCTGTAGAAGGGTAAGGTTTGGGCAAGGTGACCAGGTGTCTGTGTGTCCTAGAGAAATGCTTCTGCTCACCCTGTAGTATTCAAATAACGCCGCCCGCTATCCTGCAAATCATGTAGCCTTTGATCACCAATTCTCACTCGTATTCTAAAACTACTGGTCAGGGGCATACCTAACTGTCAACACTCACCAACCAGGACAGTTATGTAAGAGGGGCTAATAGCCTTTATCTTACGCAGCTAAAGGCCTGTCAGCCCACATTCTTGCGGCAGTTAGTTAAGAGGTAGCACTGCATTGGGCGAACGAATGAGAGCCTGGCCACACCAGTCGGGACGAGACCTGATCACTTAGGATATACCTGCGGGAGGCGGCCAGAAATGGAGATTGAGTTTGGCTTGGTCACGTCCTAGTCACTTACTAGGCTGACTACAAATTCTGGGGCATCAGGGTGAGGTGCAAGTAGTTAAGTTTATTTAGTGACATTTATGATTTATGCTGTGAATGAGCCTTAGGTATTGGGAGTAGCTAGGACGATAGGATCCTGTTGACAAGACAGACTTGAAACTTTGCACTGTTGGTATCAAGTAGGTGCTTTCGGGATATCATACTAATCTATAAAATATAAACAGATAGTTTGTTACTTTTGTCACTTTAAAGTCTCGTGATTGGTTATTGATTGACATATTTGCTGTTTTAGGGTTAGGTGTCAGACGAATTCCACTGATTTGGTTGGTTAAAATTGGATTCGTGGATTCGCTTTTTCGGGAGTCAGGTATTGGCTAAATTCATATATTCTGATTGGATAAAAATTACCAGATTGGCATTTTATGTTTCCTTTTCTCGGCTTTGTGTTGGTGAAATTTAAGGCTGCAAAGCAATTTTATTAATTTTATCATAATAATAATAATATTATTATTATTATGGTAATATATCAGAAGTAACTAAATTTTTAACCTTGTACTTTTTCAGCTCCACATACTAGTATCGCAATCTTGCACCTACACTTTTAAACCAATTATTGTTCTACTAGAACAAAACACTTTAAATTATTCAGATAATAATGCAGTAGAAGGCATTAATTAGAAGTATATTTGGTTTATTTTTTAATTGATTATGATCAGATTCTGATGTTTGACCACTGTAAGATAACATACCTTGACCTGTTTTAATATGTTTTGATTGATTTGATTTAACCTGGTGTTAATGGCCTGATTTTAGCCTGAGCATGCTGCCCTTTAGAACTTGAATTTTGAAATGAAGAGTAACACTTATTTTTCTTCACTATCTCCCTCTATTATTTTTCACTTACAATAACCTCTATTACCCTTTGAGGATTATTGCCCTTCTTTTTGTTGGAAGGATGTGGTTGACTTTGGAATATGCGGGAGAGTCTGAAGGATTGTTTAAATGCTTGTGAATGATTTGGGAGATTAAGATAGAATGGTTCACAGTTTATGAAAGAGATTAGATCAACATGTCTTTCCTTTGTTTATCACAGGAGTGCACGCAGGAATAAGGGCATGGCGGGGATAGAGAGATAGGTGTGGTGATTGGGGAAAGGCTCAGGAAGTGCTACTTATGTTTTACTTATACACTTGTTTCTGTCATGGGTTTTTTTTAGTTAAGGCGAATTTCAAGAGCGTGAGCGAAGTGTCCAAGTTCCGTGTGAATTCTCTTTCTATCGTCTACCACTGTGCCATACATAACCTACCAACGTTAAGACTTTTCAAAAATAATAACTTTGCCCCCCTACATATAAGTTCTTGCTCTATACGCCGGACGACCTTGCAACATAAGCTATTGGCTTTAAGTATTTATTTTGTTTTACCCACTTTCTTTATTACATTTAAGTCTTACCAGTGGCCCATGGTAGACGACCCCCACAGTAGCAAAAGCTCTGGAGAGAAATGACCGGTGGGTGGGTTGGAGACAAGCATTGTGCAACGCTGGACCGGAAAAGGGAGCAGGGGGAGAAAGCAAAGCCCAGCCTAGTACGGTGCCGGTAACCTCGATGCAGATCACATCATGAGGCCGGCCAGCTGAACTGCGCGCCACACCTTATCATTCGAGAGAATTGTCACAGAACCGTCTCGCTTCAATAAGGACATTGCTCACCTGTTGCCAAGAACTTGCTCTTAGCGACAAGGAGGCTTCACCCTGAGGCTAACCCACTTTACCCCTCACCACTACCGCGCTCATCTGGAGATTTTTGGCGCAACTCAACTACTGCGGGAACATGCTTAAATTGTGTGAATTCGCGGCAGTCTAAAGCACTCTAGACCACTACTGCTCCCAATCTTCAACGTGCACCTTTTCACTATCTCCGCCGGGCCCTCCCTCTCAACCCCCAACATTGTTGCTCGAATATTCTTCTCTATTGGGGAATCCACGCAAAGCAGGGCCTTTGGGATTGCACGAAAGCTTGCGCTGAGGCTATTTGACGACCGCAATAACCGCATATCCGCCGGAATCCTCTCGCAACCGCAGGGGCCCAGTGTTTACTGTGTCGATTTCGATAGGCTTGCCCTGTTCAATGGCCTGCGCCGTGCATCCATCTTCGAGATTGGCCGGATTGTAGCGTGATTGGCAAAGGTGGAAGGTTGTAGTATCAACCAACAAGACAGCATGGGTGGCACACCTCTCACATGGGCTATTGAGAATGGGCACGAGGCAGTCGTGGAATTACTACTCGGCCGGGCCGACATCGACCCCAACAAGCCAAATGAGCAGGACCAAACGCCGCTCTGCCTTGCCGCTCGATATGGGCGCGCAGAAGTGGTGAAACTGCTGCTCGAACGGGACGACGTCAACCCCGACAAGCCAGACTGGTTAGGCCGAACACCACTCTGGCGGGCTGCTAACAATGAGCACGCGGGAGTGGTGGAAATATTACTCGGCCAGAGCGACGTCAACCTCAACAAGTTCGATATGCACGGCCACACACTACTCTCGTGGGCTGCCTGCAATGGGCATCGGAGAGTGGTGGAAATATTACTCGGACGGAACGACATCAACCCCACCAAGCCAGATGCGTTCGGCCGAACACCACTCTGGTGCGCTGCCTGCGAGAACCACGAGGGAGTGGTGGAAATATTACTCGGACGGAATGGCACCGACCCCGACAAGCCAGATAATTATGGCCGGACGCCACTCTGGTGCGCTGCCTCCAATGGGCACGAGGGAGTGGTGGGAATATTACTCGGACGGGGCGACATCAACCCCGACAAGCCAGATATCTACGGCCGAACACCACTCTGGTGCGCTGCCTGCAATGGGCACGAGGAAGTGGTGAGGATACTACTCAGACGGAAAGACGTCAACCCCGACAAGCTCGATATGTATGGCCACACACCACTCTGGTGGGCTGCCTGCAATGGGCACGAGGAAGTGGTGAGAATACTACTCAGACGGAGAGACGTCAACCCCGACAAGCCAGGTAAGCAATGTCGAACACCACTCTGGTGCGCTGCGTGCAATGGGCACGCGGGAGTGGTGGAAATATTACTCGGACGAGGCGGCGTCGACCCTCGCAGGCTAGATGACTATGGCAAAACACCGCTCTGGTACGCTGCAAGCAATCATCACACGCGAGTGGTGGCTCTACTACAGCATCCAACAGCTGCCACTTACCTCAGGACTTATATCTAGCACACATCTCCCTTGTTACCGCCTTCGAATACTCTATTAACAGCCTCTACGCCATTTTCGCAAGGGCCAGAACGGTTACATGAATGTGTTTGTTTTTACCACTGCCTCTCCCTCCGCCCACTTTCTCCTGTATCTTAAAGCACTATCTCGTGGTGACTGCCGTCTTGCATTTCTTTCCGGAGTATGCCTGCCACAGTAACCCATCCTCATTCTTCCTTTTTTTGTGGAAGGAAATCACACGCGATGGGAATGCATATATCTATCACATGCCCTTCCACCCCTCTATCCCAATTTTTCCCATGGAGTCGATCAGCATTGTGAGCCTCTGTTTAAAACCTAGAGTCTAGCGTTGATAGAAGGCTATTTCTACTGAATTGAAATAAGCCAGCGTCCCCCAAAATTTCCATATACATTTATTGTCATTTCTTGCATGTAGATGCTCTGTTCGCATTTATTGTTTTCTTTTTTTTCCCCCCTAAAACCCCCCCTTTCCCACTGAAATGTAGATCCGAGGGTTGTTTAGGTATATAGAAAGAAAAAGAAAGGAAAAAAAAGTTCAGGTATTTCTTGACACTGGTGAACACCGATATAGAAGTTAGCTGTTGACTAAGGTATGATGGCTTCCACTACTTGTATTATTATAATAGTAGAGAAAAATATCACTATCATAGCTTCAACGCCGTGTGGGTCCATTTGGCCAAGGGAACAGGTGTCAAACTTATAATCACTAAGGTCACAGGCGTCATCGACAGTCTCAGTTTCCTATTCACGACCATGTCCCCTCTCTAGGAGTGTAGTGCCCTGCGCTATTTATTATTATAATAATATTACCGGATACCGGTGGCTTGCAGCCTAAGTCAGATACATATGTGTACAAGTCTCTCAACGCTCCCTCCAAAACCCCCCACAGCCAGAACGCGAACCTGACCACCAGCCACTAGACTATGATACTACGATACGATATTATAGGCCCCCGCGAGGACATGGACAGATATATACAGCAAATGGTGGGCAGAAGTTGACCAAGATAGAGCAATGGGAGGGGTAAAGCCAAAGAGAAAATATTATAGAATGCCGGCAATTACCTATTACTCCTGAAACTCACGAGTAATGGAGGAGATAAATCACCCATCATCACCACGCTCTTTCTCTTGGACTCCGGCGTTGTCAGGCTATATATACCACCTTTCGCAACGTGCTCTTCCTTACCATATAGTTCCCCAAGCACCCTCTCCCCCCCCTTCCCGATGATTCCGCAACTCAGACAAGCTGTTCCTACGTTCCCTGGTCCCGATTGTGGCGTTGCATACAACCATCCTATTCAGGCGAGAAAGCAAGTATATCTTCCGGATCCGCACCAGGTCTCGCCAAGAGATTTTTGACTTCCCATAGTGATAAGTGTGATAATAGTAATGATCCCAAGCTACCACCTCAGGATACTCACATAAGCCCAAGGCCTACTAATACTTACAAAGATAATCCCACTCCTCCATCCCTTTCAGAGCAAGAGATCACGGAATTATACCACTACTACTAAGTTACCGGCTTCCAGTCAGCAGAAGAAATGTCTTCTATTAATAATAGCATCACCAATGCGCACTCTATTGTGTGGGAAGCCTTTTCATTCTCTCCCTAGTATAATACGACACTATACACCCCAGCTTAGGTTGTTACACTCTTATTTAGGCCAAAGTCACCCCCCGGAAGAAAGCACTATTTACACGATACCGATCAATCCGCAAGGCCAACAAGAAGTCGTCGTAGCCTACTACCGCCATCTCGCAATGTTTGAAGTCGCTTGCAGTGAAGGGTGTTCAATTGACATTAGTGTTATAAACCACGCCAGCACAACCATGCTTGATCACAGAAAGCTGGCGGATATCTGGGGTCCGGTTGGACCGTGCCGGACCGCAGTCCCCAGTTCTAGCCAGGCAAGGTCCTTGCGAAGGGTCAGCCGGACTGGCCACTTGCATCGCCGGCGACAGCGGATAGGGCGGGCCGCTGGGTGCCGTATGTAACTTACAGTACTCGAGTACCCGAATACAAATGAAAATAAGCTAGAACATTCCAATCGCCTCTCTCTCCTAGTGAGACTCTCAGTGCATACTATTGTAACCTTTTTGCTTCGCCTCACAACAACACGCTGAGTCTGCAGCGTTCTGCTCTCCATTATGCGAGAAGGAAAAAGAAAAAAATTCCAACGTCTCATTCGTATAGTACGGTATCATACGAGTACTCGAGTACAGTGCTGCCATAACTCCTTCCAACGGCGATACAACACCCCCGACCTGAAACCAGCGTGGTGAGGCTCCAGATTATTGGTATGATACAAGTATGGCGAACTGGGTGGATGTAGTTTTATGAAATGCTCGACGGGTACGGAATGATATACTAAAATTCAGACTCGAACAGACAAATGAAAAAGGAAGCAAGAAGTTATGATACGATAAGTATCATACAGTTACGCGCAGTGGTAGGTGCCGGTAATGATACCACCCCCACGTTGGCAGCCAAGAATTGCGCAATCTTCCTTGAACCCCAACCACAGAATGGGCGAAACTGCTAAGCGAGCCACTTTGCCAGAGTGTCACCGCGGATTGATTGCGCAATTCCCGGCTGCAACCAAATTTCGCCTCCCGAAAGTGATAAGAAAACTCGAGTTATTACAAGTACCGTAGTCTAATTAAAAAGTCCATAGTCCCCCAATCTGGTAGCGATCCGCGTTCTCGGATCCCTAATCGGGATTTCACTGGTGAAGGAAGGAAGGATGGCTGGCCTCCTGCTGGTTAATTAGGCCAGCCTTATATCATATTATCATACAAAATCAGCCTGCATACCGGTATCCCCCGCTCAGGTTGATATTTTTGGAACTCTTCCCGTAAATCCCCGAGGAGTGACGAACAGAACATATTTATAGAAGACCTCAAGTGTGGTTGATCGGCTACACGAATTTAAAGCTGGTGATATTCTAGACTAGTTGAAGTTTACTTATCCCTTACCTGATCCGGGAACGTCGGCATGGTACCGGCACCGGACGCATCTTATTATACTTGAGCCGTGTTTCCAAGACATGATACGGTACGATACTCGAAAATGCGACAGCACAACGCTCACTGTCGGTGCTCTAGAGTTTGCGGAGTAGGCCTAGTCTAATAGTCTAGTGTGGAGCATGAGTACGCAGGTATAACGATACCGCGGTTCCCGGCTGTTCTGCGCCATTGTAATATTCGAGTGCGCAGGCAGCTCAAAGGATATAGAGGCATAGACCGTGCTTGCTTTTAGAGAGGGAATCACAGCATCATTTATTATCACTCGGGCCTGCGACTGGCTACGGCGCGGGTAGCCGCTTCTCAGGAGGGGATTGTGACAGGATGGGCACTCCATGTTGTAGCTATACTGCGTGGACTATAATATGTGTGTCTTTGAGAGAGCGCTCGATATCTCCTTTACGGTCTCCCCCGTTGTAGCCTGTGAGGTCCACCACCTACAGGCTGAAACCTTTTATCATGCTGCTGCCCACCCTCACTCCTGACTCTAGAGAGGCCAGCAAAGAGTGGGGGCGGGAGGCTAGGTCATTTTCTTCTTATTATCGTCACCCGCCCCGCCTCCCGGCTCTTGTGGTTGCTTGAGGATCCTGACGGCATCCTTTGAGTATACATATGAGAGGCCGCTCCAGATAGTGGTAGTTGCAACCGTGTACCTTTTCACAGAGAAATGAAGTCTTTAGCAAACATCCTAATAGCCAAGGAGCTGGAATGCTAACTGCATCGCTTGGAGAGCAAAGTCCCAATATGGGCCCATAGTAATCATGAAAGGATGGGCCATACATCCCCCAATCAACGCTAGCTGTAACGCAGTATTCAGCTATATCTCGATTAGCGCCTATAATATTGCGTGACGCCCAGGAGTGGTGCAATTAAGGTAAGGATAGATAGCCCATGGAACCCCTTTATACCTGCGGGAAACTAACCTTACTGATGGTGGTGGGGCGCACTTCTGCGCTTGGCAAGGAAAAATCCCAGTACCTTATCATAGTCTTTGGTGGAGGGAGCGATATCCAGCGGAAATAGATCGCGGAGATCGCCAACCCGATGTCTCTGCCCAAAATGATGCCAGCGAGCCAGACTACAAGTGCGAGCAGGAAACCCCGCTTCGTCAGCGATGATTATTCAGCCGCCGGGTGTCCCCGCACAGAGTAGAGAAGATGGATTCAACGGGGAAATGCAACAGAGCCAAGGGTGGGCACAAACCTGGTAGCAATCCCTTCATAGCCAGAGTGATGGTCAAAATGGTCATTAGAGTCTTGTCCGCCATAGGGTCAATAACTGATCCAACCACCGTCTTAAGGTTCCATCTCCTTGCCAAGTAACCATCAACAAGATCCGTCAGTCCTGCCGCAGCAAACAATACCAGCGCCGCAGCATGTTGCTCTTGTAGCACCAAGCAGCCGATTACCGGGGAAGCTAGTAAACGTGAAAATGTTAAAAGGTTGGGGATGTTATAGATGTTCTCGTGCGGGGTGATAGGGAGTATCTTTCGGCGCTTCTTTACGGGAGTAGATGCGGAAGTGTTAGTGGGGGTTGTATTGTGCTTGGATCTGTCAGGCACGGTGAAGGTGGTGGTAAGTCTTGGTGAGTTTGTTCTTGGTAGAAGTTGAAGTGATGCATTGGTATCCCTCTCCCATCTCCGGTTCGCAATTGAATCCGGGATGGAAGAAGATGAATGGGATGGATCGAGAGGGAAGGGAGGTAAGGGAAGAAATAGTGCTTGCAAGGGAAATCAATTACGTGTTTCCTCTGTCTGATATGAGAAGCACTGAGGAGGTACAGAAAGTGCGATGATGATTGTAGCCTCGGTGTTGCAAAAGGGCATTCACGGAACTCCGAAGCGAACCCAATGTAGTACTAGACCCCTCAATTTCTTCCTTCCTATTTCAGAGTAGGAGAGTGCGTGTGTCAGCCTGTGGTGACATGGTCACGCCTAATTCCGATGAAGAGGAATCGCTGGAGATGGGGGTGAGGGGTGGAAGAAACGGGAGATGTAAATATCGCTCACCTCGCTGCATACCGCGAACCTGCAATCAATAAGACACTCCTTTTCCCATCATTCAAACCCATCATCACGCTCCGACGGCGCACCGGCCCCCGCACCCCCGATGGCACTAACTGCTGCCGTCCAAGTATGGAGAAAGCGTTAGTGGGGGCAGCATCAACACCGATGACGGTGGTAACACCAGCAGATATTCTTGCGATTGATGAGAGTGAAATCAAGGGCCGAAGTGGCTGTGCTATCATTATCGTTGCCATCTCCTCACTCAATCTCCCCAGTCCTCGATATCAATGTCGCTCCTCCTTACCAATGATCGAGCAGAGGCGGATAGGTGGTTTGGTGGAGTTGAAATGAAGATCAACACAGGGCGGGCAAACATACGATACGACAACCGTAGCCCAAACCCCGACTGCCTAGTGACGTCCAACCGGTAATGAAATTACTCCCTCCTAGCTATCCGGCGAATGGCACTGAAGAAAGGATTGACCCACAGGGCTGACGGGATTTTCCTCGGATAATGCTCTCTTCCCTCCCTCTTCGCTCGTTCTCCCTCGTTTTCTTTTTCTTCTTTTTTTCCCCCCCCTTTCCCCTCCCTGCCGCGCCCCCCGCTAACACGATCGGCAGGGGCTTTGTGTAAATGTAGTCTAATCACTGCGGGAATGCGCGATGGTGAACAACCGAATGGTTGAAATGACCGCAGATTTGTGATTCCTCGCACTATCTTTTTTTTTTTTTTTTTTTTTTGCATCGCCAAGATCGCCAGGGTGAGTGACCGGACTCCCATGTATTCAGAAGCTCGCTGCTCCGTCTCAATCATATGTAATGCTTCCGTCCCCCCGCCAGCCACAAGCTGGGCCGCACTATGATAAGAGATTGTCAAGGCCAGTTTATTCTCTCTCCCTTCTGTGCGCTTCTCACTTGCCCCCAACTCCTTCTCTCTTCACTCAAAAGCATTCACTATGATTACCCATATACTCGCTCTCTATCCCCTTCCAAGTTAACAAATCTTCCCAGTGACAGCAGGGGGGGATCTCCCATACTTCCCTACTAACCTTCATCCTTCGTCCTCGTCATCATCCGTGTAGATACATTCATATTACATTGCATACAGTACGTAACATTATTCGCGCTTCCGGTCCTGTCGTTCCCCGCGTAATAACTGAGCCGAATTATCATCAATGCTGTACCAATGCTGGAGATATAAGTTTCGCCTTCGCCATGCTTCGACCTCCTTGCTAACATTTTATGCACCAACCAATTCACCTTAATGGCTACTTGCAGTGAATGTAACCATCACTGCTACCGCACTGCTATCGCATCACAAGTACAATTCATCAACTGCAACCTCCGGCCGACAATTTTGGCCCATCGCCTGACCTCAGGTGTGATCTCTACAAAACATACCCCACCACTGCTGAAGCCTCTCCACTAATGATAAGTCATACACAACGTATACCACTAGGCGCCAGATTGTTCCAGATAGTCCTCGTTTTCATTAACAAGCCTCAACAAAAACGACGGTCATGAGCGTATTAATACTACTTGTCCCTCCAACAAAAAGAAACGAAAGGAGAACTTCGTCCCCCCATGGGAATACAACCGGGAACTAAAAACCCATCAAACTTTTGAGAGAAACCACCTCTAAAAAAAAAGTGTTACCTAATCCTACTCTGACCACGAGAGTAGATAGTTAACATTTTCAGATGTCAAATCCCACCAACCCTAATCAAGAGAACGAAATGAAAATTATCAATACAAGAACATCCACTTTTGGAACCGAGAAAATGCGGGAAAAAAAGCGAAAAAAAGGAAATAATAATTGAGATGGTTCTCGAAAGCTTAGCAAGCCTCGAGAACCAAACGTCTTTATGGAATCCAGGATCTACAAACTAGCCACCAGGAACCAACAGTGGACTGGTATAACGACCGAATGTGACTCCCAAAGGGAAAAGTAATCTTTGAGAACACAATGATTTCCGAGACTCAGACTACTCTCAAGAGAAATGGAAAAAATACCGAGGTAAGACAAGAAATCCCTTGAAAATGCAGAAAATGAACGCCATCCCAGCCGTACCATCGCACCAGACATCTATCAATTTCGAAATTGCATCACCCAAACGCCTCGAACCAATTCATAACATGCTCCTCGTATACCGATAGAATCAGTGGCCATAGCCACCCCCATTAGGTTGGTCTGGATTGAACGGGCCGTGGGGGGGCTGTGGGGGCTGGTGATGGTAGTATTCACTGTTCGGTCCATTGTCATTCCAAGGAGAATTGGAAGGAGAATATTGTGGGTCGTCGAGGCCTTGACTTCCACGGGACTGGAACGCCCGAGGGAGCGATCCTCCGTCAGCAATAGAGGTACTGAAGCTAGCTGTCGGGGTCCGAGGAAGACTGCCCCCAGAAGTAACAGTATGACTGTAGTGACTGGAGAGGGTGCGGGGCAAGTTGGCTACCTCGGTAGTACTATAGTGACCTGGTGTTGTTCGGCGCATACCAGGCCCATTGATGGCGTTATGGCTATAATGAACCGCTGTTCTAGATAAACTGCTGTCACCTATAGTGGTGCTAGTGTAGTCCGTGGGGAGCACGTGGATGGGGCTCGGGTGTGTGCTTGGGGGGAAGTATGTCCCGGCATTTGTTCCCATGGGGCTAACGTGATACCCAACTGGTGTTTGACTTCCAAAACTCTGGTGTCTTTGAGTTACTCGGCCACCAAATCCTCCAAAGCCACTGCCTTCTCGAGGGCCGTTTGGCGAGTATGCATATGAAATATCTTGGACACTCGTGTATCCGCTGTTGTCGTATCGTTCTATCGAATTGTACCCGCTGGACTGGTAGCCGTATTCCGAGCAGGCAGGGCTAACAACTTGACTGGGGTGCGTGCTGGGCAGTGAAGGGCTACTCGGATATCTGGTTTCGCTTGGTTGTGAGAGCTCGACGCCCCTAGAATCAACAATCTGACGGAAGGATTGTTTGTTGACGAGGTCTTGATGGATGGTCAAGTGAGAGCACCGAGGGTCCTGCACAGGCCTCTTCATGGGACCGTCCACGAAGTCGGATAATCTATAGTATGAAACCATGTGGTAAGTGGCAGGTCCGAATTGAACACTGATAGTTTTTTTTATCAATCCGTCAGGCTTGAACCCGTATGAATCGACTAGAGATCCCACAAGCATACGCTCCAATTCTGGCCCTAGGTCAGGAATTCTCATCTCACCTTCCTCTGGCGAAGAGTGGGGCTGAGGAGAAAGCGATCCACAATGGGAGGAATGGTGTGATCCGGGGCTTGATCCATCTCCATCACTCGTAGCACGGGAATATCTTTGTTGAGATGCCTGTCTGCGTTTAGCTACTTTGGTAGCGCGCTTCTTCTCTCCTGGTGCAAATGGTTTTTTCAGCTCTCGATAAATGAGGAAGTTTCCAATTATCCGACTCGGGCTCCAAGCAATCCCGTCTGTCCATCTCTTAATTGCTGAAGTATTCTCTTCGTACACGAAGACAGCTCCAGATCTTATCAAAGACTCTCTCTCCCGTTCGTGAGGACGGCGAGGCACCCTCGGTAAGGTTTGGTCGATGACACCCTGAAAAAGAAGGAGGGCATCCCTGGTACTCTCGACGAATCCTTCAAAGGTCGGTTCTACCGAGCTCGAACTCGGAGTTTCGTTCATGGTTGTTGTTGTGGATGATACTGTGCTAGGGGAGGATAAGGAAAAGAAAAAACCAGAGTGTGGTGATGACGATGATGCACCCGGAAGGGAATTGGGCAAGATCTGGAAGCGAATATCAGCAGTCCGACCTCTGCACCTCCTACCGCACTATCGAAAGAAACGTGGCACCAACTCACCTCGATTAAATGGAAATTTAAAAAATGAGACGAAAAAATAAAAATAAAAAGGTGAAGCGATGCGGAGGAGACGGAGAGTTGGGAAATCGGAAATAAAGTGAATGAAGGCTGAGCCAATGGGTTTGGCTCGAGGCGTATTAGCTCCTGGAAAGAGTTGAAGGTGTTTGAAGATAATACACGCAATCGTGCGTAATGGTTCCTGCAGTCCGATGTAGGAGGGGGTGGAAGCCCTTCTTATACGCCGAAGAACAGTCAGCCAATGGATAAAAACTCGGTGCTTCAAGATAATCCGATGCACCGATATTGGGCTCAACAAGCAAAGTAGTTGCCGACCCTCTGAAGTTTTTCAGCCCTCGACTTCTCAGGCGAGGCAGAGGACAAGACAAACTGATAGGGTGGTATTGAGCAAGCTTTTATTTTGGCGAATTCCGTACTAGGTTCTGTTGCCTGGTGGTCTGAAGTTTAAATTCAAAAAAGCCTGGATGAATTCCTTGGATTACCAGTATCCACGGCCCGATTCCTCTTCAACTCTTTTTTCTCTCCAGTGTGCTCGACGGATAAGAAGAGGTAGCTGTAGGGTTGTTCAGGTAAGCAAGCAGCCACGAGGTTGACGAATTACAACAATTATGGCAACTGAACTCTGCAATCTGACAGCTTGATGCGATAGTTGCTTTGATTGCTCAGGATAAGGGGGCGCGAATGTTTAGCAGCAGGAACATGGGGGGGTGGGTAGAACTAGTGGGGTGGTGGGAAAAAAAAAAAGCTTGGGGGGGGTGGGAGCGAGGGGGTTTATCCTATCATACCTAACCAGGAGGCCGCTTGACGAGCAATCTGTCACCAAAAATTCGGCAATTTCGACCAGATCTCAAATGTAGAACTTTTTACACCCTTTCAGAAAGTAAATTCTAGTCGAATTCCAGACAATCCCCGCGTGGGTGTTATAGTGGCAGCGTCTGCGGCGATAAACTTGTACTCGTATGATACCTTCCTTTCGTTGGCAAAATAGACCAACACTAAAATACCGCTGGACCCGTGGGGACAAACAAACTTCGTGCTTGCTAGCTCAAGGGTACAGTACAATAGCCTCGAGGTCTCTTCGAAGCTAATAGCTTAAATCGATGTCGTCCTTGGCCCCCCTTTTTCTCTGTCTTTATCTCTTCCTCGTTCACAATGTCTTTCTCCCTTCCCGTTTTCCGAGTCGAGTAGGGTTCCAGCGAGGGAGGGGAGTGTGTTGTTGGGCCCTTTTAAGAGAACCCCTTGTGCAGGAACAATTGGGTGGATCAGAAGCAAGATCGTCGTCTGATGACCATGAGATTATGAGGTAGGGGGCAGGGTAGAAAGGTATGTCTGCAAGATCGATTTGTCCGACTTTCCGGCTCAGAGACTTGGGGTAAATGGACAGAAATTCTCCTGTGAAAAAGTAATAATAACAAAAAAGAAACGAAAAGCACAAAGTTGTGGGAAGGCCCTCGAAATAAGATTATGAATGAGAGATGTACTGTATGTAGCGACAAGCTAGCTTTGGACAACCGAGTCTCCGAAATTACATGCATGCAGTCAAACTTGTATCCTGAGCATGCAAGCATCCACCCGTTGACATCTTGGGAGGGTCAAGCTAGACCGCACGAGGGTTTGAATCCCAAACCGATGTGGCAGAGGTATCATCTATTAGCAGGGTTGTGATAGTGAAGATCACCGTTTCTATTTTATTTTACCTTTCCCCTCGCCCCGTGTGGTGGCAGGGGTTGGAAAAAGTAAGGTGGCTGTATATTCGAATAGATAGTTTCCGGTGGGATATCGTGAAAACGGCGTCGGTGGGAAAAAAAGAAGCGATTTCTCTCCCTCTCTCCCTCTCCCTCTTGCTTACTTACCCTCTCAGTCAATTATTCTCTCTTCAATATTTTACTCCTTCGCAGGAAGCAGCAGATAGACGTCTCCTCTGTCCTTCTATCCTCACTTTCCCTTCTCTCCTTGAGCCCCTCCATCCGCTTTCCCTTTCCGATGGCGCAAGACTTTTTTCCTTTTTTCCCATCCTGTCTAAGCCGAAGAAAGAGAAGAGCGAAAGCGAGTCACCAGGAGCAGCTCCACCACCACCACCACCAACCACCAGCACGCGCACACAAGTTTTTTTTTGTTCGCACCCATATTCTGATGCATGACAGGTACACTCACGCAAGGGACGCAGCGAGATTACTTGAACACCCTCTCCGGGCGGGAGAAAATAGCTGACATTACGGTACTTTACAAAAAACCGAATGTGAGAAAGAGGGGCAAAAGAAGTGACCCAAAAAAAGAATCTACGAATATACCACACACTAGAGATTTCGAGGAGTGAGAAAAAAAGCCGATGCAGGGCGTCATCCAGCATCAGCAATCATAAGCATAATACTCTTAATTTACAGTGGAAAAAACAAGTTGCTATCGCTGGTCAGTCTGGTTAGGCTTAGGCATCAAATGGAGCATCTTCCTGCCTAGTGATTAAGATCAAAGCAGAATTGAGTGAACGGTGACCAATGAGAGGGAATGAGAGATTGAAAGCAGTGACCAAGTCAATACTGACTGGGGTATGAGCAATGGGCATTACAGACCTGTCCCACCTTGTCTAAGTGATCCACTTATAATAATAATATCCATCCCGCCACTGGCTGTGCCCGCGGCTGGCATGACAATGCATGGGAGCGACGTCAAGGGTCTCCCTCCGTGCAACCTTACCGCCGGAACCAAAAAACCCCAAGAGGGGGCGAGGGAGGATGGCAGCAAAGCAACATGGAAGGAAGGAAAGCTGATAGGAAAGGGAAATGGAGACCCTAAAGAAACACCGGTATTTCTATCCCACGTTCGGAAATCTTATCAAGACAAAAAAAAAAGAGAAACAAAGCCCTACTTTCCCAGGAGGGGTTGTTGTACGAAGTCACATGCAGACGTTGTGAGATCTGCTGCTTGCGGGCCTAGTCGCAGATCATTGGCGCCACTGTGAAAGAGCGCCGATGCTTAGCACCCGAAAAAAGATTCGCCCAGAGCGTCATGTTCAACAAAAAAATAAAAATCTGCAAAGAATGGATCGGGTTAAACATGGAAGATAAATCAAAAGGAATTCCCAAGACAATGTGCGGTATTCGCAAAAAAGCCAAGGAACTGCTTTTTTTTCTCCCTCCCCACAGGAAGAATGTCCCCAAAAAGGAACCTGCCCCCCACCAGTCAAGCAACCAACCCCTTCCATCATGAATCTCCCCCATTACCACCTGAGACTCAGTGGATCCGTACCAGTATCCCCCAGCCGAGCAGGAGAATTGGTACCCGCTCTCCCTTTGTGGGCTGTAATAACTATTCTGAAAGGGGTGCCAGTTCATGGCGCGGAGACACGAACAGAGTACGGTAGTGGTGTCCCATACAGTACCAAAGCACATCACAACATAGCGCATCGGTACTTGCGCGGCGGAGTTGAAATCGGGGCGGAAGTTACCATAGGAAAAATCCAGCTTCAACTCGGCCGCGGGAGCACGGTGGGAAAAAAACAAGAAAAAAACAAAAAACAAAGACCACCTGTGGGATTATGGGGGAATAAGAGCACTAACCCCTGGCGTGCTGGTCAAGTGCTGAACCCCCCGGATAGGAATATCGTGTCTTTTCCCATAAACGAACGGATGACTGTGCTTTCAGCTCAGCCACCGCAGGTAGTTAACCCACCCAACAGCTTGGTTTCGTTTAATCAGGCCCGAAGTGGCATTAGGGCAGTTCCATTGCGTTGATCGAGCTAGTTGCCAAGGCTGAAAACGCCCTTTGAGCTGTTCTTTCCGTTGTTCTTCTGTGCGCCCACCCTTCTTACCCCAGTTTGGTCCACCGGACGGATCCGGGGAGTGCCCTGGCACTGCAGTTTGGCGAGCCTCCGTTCCAGGAAACAGGAGAGTTGTACCACTATGGGTTAGGGCAATTCTGCGCCTTTAGGCGGCACATTGGGAATACCCCGACTCCGTTGGAAATACTGGCACCGTACAGTACCGGTACCGGTAACATCGATACACGCATAGAAGAGGAGGGGAGGGGAGGGGAGTCTCCTGTGTGGACCCGAAAAGCCCAAGGGAGGAAGAACCAAAGAATCTCCTCAAAAGTAGAGCAGGTACTGGCACCCGTACTGGGCATTATCGCTTCGGGAGGAGGAATTTTTTGAAACCTGTGGAGCATATGAGGTGTATGCTAACGTACAGTGCAGTGCGGCATCACACTAAACTTATTTCTTGCAGGCAGCGATGGCAACACATGTGAGAAACAAGAAGGGATCCTCCAAAAAAAGACAACATTGCAGGCAGGGAGGGACCATTGGAGCGCAAGCTTCTCACGGTACAATATAGATGGGAGGGGGAAAATAAACCACTCAAAGCATAGGCTCCGGTTCTGCTAACACCCTAATTCCCACATGTACCCTCCCACAACAATATCGCGAGCTGGAGGAATGGAGGAAAACTATTCAATTGGCTTCAACTCTGTGCGCCGACAAACATAGAGTAACAATGGTATCAGCATGGCATATGTCTACAGAACCTTTTTTCCTCCTCCTCCTTTTTTTACTTTCTTTTTCCTCCTGCATTCTTTTCTTTCCCCCCAAACCTGGTCATGTTGGTGAACCTGGTAATCGGGAGTCTCAAAAATTCTCGTAACCCTGCTTACAGACCCCCGTATGCCCGCTCTTCACATTCAATTTTTACTGTGTTCATCTGTCTTGTTTGTCGTGGCACCGATTCAAAATCACGGACAGGGGGAGCTCTCATTGGATACAGAATCGCCGCACCCACCAGCCGCCACCATTCGCCGCTATCATTCACCACCATTTCAGAATGCTCATGATATTTTGGTTGGTGTCTCCTCTATCATCATGTGTATTATTGCCCAGTTACGGTCATCTAGGGAACAAAGAAAACCACCCCGCTTCCGCCAGCACCGGTAGCCACCCAGAAACACTCACGGATTGGAGCTTCCCAGCACCATTTATACCTTATTATGCAGGAAGTGGGTTGGCAGGGACAAAGTCCAGGACGCATCGAGGCTTGGGGCCACATCTTTTCTTGTTTCGCTCTCTTTTTTTCTTCCCCTCTCCCTCTCGTTGTCGAACCCTGGAATATGGAGGGTTTAACCCGAGATACGGTACCATAGTCTACAAGTACAATGCTGCCCTCCCCAATCCAATTTTCCAAATTCTTGGGCTCGCTCCGCTATCTATTTCACTTGGCATGGCCCAAGAGCAGGTCCGTCCCGAAAAAATACCAGGACGCAAGGCTTGCTACACAAAATGATAAGGAAAGTGATAAGTTCGCATCTCCCTGGCCGACAAGCACGGTCGCAGAAAAGTGGACAGGCATCTTTACATTTTTCCCTGAGAAAAAAAGGAAAGGGGAATAGGGGAAAGAGTCTATGCATCCGTGCATCCCTCAAGTCACTAGCGCCCTAACCCAACAAGGTCAGGGTTGACAGGCGTCAGTCGCCTAACAACTGCAACCGCGAGCTTGTTTTTTACCATGTGCAATGCACCATGAAACAAGGCTGAGGAAAAATAAAAAACGGAAAAAATAGTGCGATGCTCACGCACGGGGGACCACTTCGGTCAGCAGAGGCCCAACCTGTAACTTTGTCAGCAAACGGCCGAGGATTACCGCCGTTGGGTCAGTGCAGAAGGGGCTTTGTTACATACGGCGCCTGGCGTCTGAAATCGATCCTCCCTACGACCGAAGCCAACAATAAACGGCCCCCGACGACGGGGGCAAGTTTCTGGAGAAAGACTCTGTATAGAGCTACTTGGAATTAATTCTTCACTAAATCTATTACATTTGTTTTCCATAAAATGCGTATTTCCGGTAGTTGAGAATGGTAGAAGGTGAACACATACATGATTTATGCCAAGGCGCTGCTTTTTTGTATGTGCTCCAGAGCGAAAAAAAACACGTCTGGGGTATTGCAGAGATAGCGTTCCGCCAACAACCGTTCTAGACCCCACTGCCTCTAGCAAAGTGGAGAGTTCCTCGAGCCACTTTCTGAGATAATATGTGTGGATCGGTATTCCGTGTCCCTACGCCTATCCGAATACTAGCACTGGCACACGAGACGATCCACTCATGTGGGGCTTTTCGCCTGAGAAATGCGATGTTCGAGTGTCTACGGTAGGGGCCAGCTGCCGCTGGAGGTTTGTGGTGAACTTCTCGTTCCTCCAAGGTGGTGGATTCTTGGTGATCCTCAGGGAAACATGGGGATGTCCATGGCCGGTCTCCATTCTCCTCCGAATTCCAACCCCCCAATCCTCATTCGGGGGAATCGTTGGGAGATCTTAGTCTGATGGCATCCGGCAAGTTTTCTTCCACCGGTGCAGAAGAAGGGTGGGTCCCAAAGCTCTACGAAGAGAACGTTTGCACACATTCCTTTCTGCCCACGGGATATAATTCTAGCCCAAATCTATGGCTATGGAGGGGGCTCGATACGATACCGTAGCTTTCTGTAAAAGTGCGATCCGGCAGAAGGCAGATGAAGTGAGGGCTGGAGTGATTCTGGCACTGTACGAAGCTTTCCTGAGAGTGGAGGGAGTATTTGTTGGCCACCGGCTCAAGAAGTCTTCATCGCAGCCAGTATATTTGCTCAGCCGTGGAGACTAGCTTGTCTGTGCTGTAGGCATGGTTTATTCGTACCGAGGCAGCCCATGCCAACCTGCAAGGACTGAAGAGAGGGCTTGTGCAATATCTCCGCGTATCAGGCTTTACGAGAACTAAGCCTTCCACTGTGCCCGAGCACACAAAGCAGAATCGAGATGGGGGTTTGGTTCGGCATTCGGATATGCGATCGGGTTGGTCTGTGCCCCCCTAACTAGGTTCCTCATGGGATATCACTCGTGAGGAACAATTTATTCCGGATGCCTTCTGAAGCACCTCGAGTGACTAAATGGCTTGCAGTTATGCTGCTGAAAGAGTATTACTCATTATAAGTTTTCGGATGAGATGAATTCCCCCTGCAGAGCAAGCCATCTAGGTCCTTGTTGGTACTGGATAATGATGGAACCTTTTAAACCTTGCTAGTAAGGGCAGAAATTGCGTGAACCCGGAGCGAGTGTCGGCCTCTTGGGCTGCCATTACACCCTTATCAATAGGTGTGATTTCCCCATCCCGTCTCACAAAAGTGCTTTAATCCGCCAGAACACTTCAAAGGGGGTGTCAAAAATACCTTGTAATGGGAAGATTATAACACTTGATTCCCCTAGGGTTCACGGAAAACTTGTTCTTCCTTAGCTTTACTAAAAATCCCTAGCCATGAGGGGGAAAGTCGAGACGCCCTGATCCAAGCATTAGCACAAAAGGCGGTCGCTAGGTCACCTGCCCAAGGTGGAATTCAGGATTTACTTTCCCATTGTATTCCAGTGGGAAGGTGGTACGAACTTGAATCGAGCCATGATAAGAGTGATATCCGGGGAACAGTGAGGCAAGGGGGAAACGTAGTGAAGGAAGATAAAAACGGGGAGGCCTTACTCATGAAGTTCCCCCCGTCTTCTCCATAGGTGTCCCCGGATTGGGCCATGAATACGGGCACTCTAGCATACCTACTTCCATCGAAAAGGACTAATTAAAAAACACCGCCCAGCGATGTATCTCCTCTATCGCGTTGTCCGGTACAGGGCAGTACCACCACTACTATCACAATACCTACCCACCTCACTGCCATACAAGCCCCACAGGTGAACTTATATTTCAATCCTGACCGTGGCTTGATTTTTTTCTTTTTTCTCACTCACAATTCGATCACAAAAAAGGCAACGTGACCGGACAGAATGGACATGGGAGATGAGCCCGAGTGAGCGGGTATGGAGCGGGGATATGGTGCAAATGGATATCCCAGAGTCCTCAAAAAAGAACCCCTGTTAGAGATCTGTGACACATGTTTTCCTGTCTTACCTTCTGTTCCGTCCTTAACAACTTGAGTAGCACATGCTCCCCTCTCTCTTTACTTTTTGTCAAATCCTGTGAATTTGGTTAGGTATGAGACTCGGCCACACTTGCAACCGCTGTACCGGTACACAAACTGCTAGGTTTCGATATTAGAGCACTAAGCATGCACACCCCAGCCCTGTCCAGTGTCCACCAATCCCCCAGTCCCTTTATTCTAAAACCAGCTATAGAGCGGTAGTCCTCCCCCAAGGTAAGAAAGGTAGGCAGAGAAGGGAGGTACGATGAACAGACGCCAATAACTTGAACATAAAGAAAAAATAGCAATGACTAAAAATCCCAATTTTACCAGCCAAGTCTTAGGATGGAAGGAGGGATGATCTAAACTCCAACTCAAGGAAGAGCCTCGGCTTGGGTGCACCAGTCCTAGGAGCCGGAGGGGGATCATCTGTTCGACTAACTAGAAAGCAGGGGGAGGCGTAACCGGAGACAGCACAATACCGGCCTGCTACACGATGCCGGGGGTTCCAGGTCAAGTTAATCGGAATAACCCATGGGCGCGGCTTCAAACCAATTGAAGGGATGCGGAGGGCAAGCAACTTGAAGAGGGAACCAGAGACTTAGTAGTCGATTACTTCCAATAGCAGTATAGGCATGGGTGGGTGCTATATACATGACAGTTTATCCGCGTTTTACCCTGTAATGACCTCCCCGTTCGGGAAGGCGAAAAAAAACGGGGATCGGGAAATTGATGATGTGATGAGAGGAGGCTTGCTGGATTGCACGTGCATAACTGGTAATGGTATTACTATGACATCTTGACTGTGATATCCTACTTTCCTTCTGGAATGCATGGTGCATGGCGCATGGTGCATGGTGCATTGGAAGTACGGTGCTGAGCGTTAAGGTCTTTGGTTCTAGGGAAGGAGGAGGAGGAGGAGGAGGAGGAGGTATTGTACAAGGGGGGGGGGGGGTAGAGATAGGGATAAATGGAAGGATCCGTTTTGCACTCTTCCTTTCTTCTCATGGGCTGGTCTATCCTATCGATGATAAAGTAGTCACCTTCCATACCATTCGTGCAGCCTCCCAAGGGGATAAAACAAATATTCAGAAACAACAAATACCAACGTTTGTCCCTTTTCACCCTACTCGCATCGGCAATCCTCTCTTGTACTGTCACACAGGGATTTGCGGGCGAGTCCAAACATCCTTAGAAAGCTTAGGACGGGGGGCTTATGATACCATGCCTGGCTACGGATTTGACTGCCTCGGACCAACTACGGAAGAAGAATAGCACAGCATAACATACTGGTAGGTAGGTGCAAATTTACTCGGTGACTTATTTTATTTTATATTTATTTTTCTTCCTCCGCTTGACATGTCTGCCCCGGTCTCTAACGTTGCAGTTACTCGCGGGGGGACTTGCTCAACTCATGATAATACTACTGGCAAATACCGCCCAGGTGAATAGGCGTAAGTTGATATAGTAAGGTGTTATATTAGATTCTCTAATAAGTTTACCTATGACATGATGCAGGAGGTTATTATTTTTTTTTCTTTTGTCAAGTCCGTAGACTTATTTGCAGCTATCATACTACAGGAAATCCTAGCAAGCGCCCTGGGGCATTGCCTAGACGCAGGAGGGTATATTGTACTCGAGTATTATAGTGTGCGCCCGTTTGGCGAACTGCGGGTAAAAATAATAATAAGGGGCGAATGGTTTGAAATTGATTTAATTGAAGCCATATCATGTTATACGGTATCATTTCATCTGACAAACTGCGGTATCGTAGGTCGTGCAATGCTACGAAAGCTAGGGAAGGAATTTAGGATGACTGATTATACCGCGGGGACCAATTATTCCAGCTTTTATGTTATGGCTCCACAGCGTAACTCGGACTTTTTTCTCTTATGGCCAAAGGGCAATGGGGAGCGGTCGGGGAGTCGGTCTAGTATGGTGCGGTATGGTGCGGTATTGTGATGGTATCGGTGCCGTATCGACATGATATCGCATTCGTGAGATACTATAAATCCTTGGAGAGAAATGTCCCGGAGCCTTTCAGGTGGGTTTTGATTGGCTGGGTGGTTGAGGCGAACACGCACTCTTACCGGTATGATAAATACCAGGATATGGGTTAACCAGGGCATGAGGCTGCGTGTCAACGTATCATAGCAACGGCCTACCCTTGCCGACAACAACGAATAACAAACGCGTGCAACCCGGATCTTCCTCTTTTTTTTTTCTTTCAGTTGAACTGCGCAGCACGAGGCCCAGTAAACAGAGGGAGCCTAACTTTACCTTGAACCCTTTTTTCTTCCATGCCGGAACCGCATTGCGTCAGTTTACCGTTCCATCTAAATTCTTCCTTTTACCTGTTCATCATATTATCATAGGAACATCGATTCACACCAACGACCTCCCTCCTCCGTCGCCATGCCTCCTCAACGTTTAGTCCGCCGCCAATCCTTGGCCGAGAGACTATTGAGCCCGATCAACCCCTTCGACCTCGTCCTTGCGCTCTCCATCTGGCTGGAATCTCATGACTGGGACAATTTGCAAAATACCATCAAGAACCCCCTGGGCCTGGCTTTAAACGTACTTTGCTTAATATCCCGCGCAAACTCCAATGGAGACTCTAGGCGCAGCGCTGAGGACGTCCTACGGCGGCCCATGGGTGGATATCCGGGTGGTATTGGCAGTGGCAGCGGTGCTGGGTGGGGCTCCGGGCTATCTTACTTTGTATGTGTATCACCATTTTCGAGCACCCCAAACGTGGGGGCGGTGCGTGGCGAGACGATCTCATGTCTTCCTCTCTCCAGTCAAGGCTATAGAAGTAGTAACTCATTGTTTTATCGGCAGTTTGGGGTCCTATCGTGGGTTTTAGCCGCTGGGAGTGTTGTCAATGCTATTTACTGCTTCTCCCGGAAGAGGCGGTATAGACTGTTCGAGAGCAACATTGAGGTATGAATATGTATATCCTTTGTCTTAGCCCGTGGGTTTCTCGCGACCCGATCCTGCATCATTTCCCCCGTCTGGAGATGGTAGCGGAGCATTGGCCAGTGTCCTAATATTGTTATATCGGTAAACGTACAGATTGAACCAACGACACCTAGTGCCCGCAGGGTGCCCGTGGATTCTTCACCTACCACCGCCTCCCCTATGCGCTTATTCAGTAATATCATGGAATCCTTCGCGAGTACCCCTGAGTCAAGGTCTCATCCAGACGAAACTCGCGATGTATGGGAGGTTTCTGTGTGGGACCCAACGCCGCTTTCTCTCAGGCTATTCGCCATCTTCTCCCCAGTGCACGTCCTCATCTATTTCCTCGCACTGCCAATGACCTCAAGCACCACTTTTTCCAGCCCGGGGTTCGTTAATTTCCTCTCACCGCCAGTGACGAATACGGTTGGGACCATATTTATGATGCTTGCCACGCAGTTTATACTTTCGGTGCAATTGATCTACACCCAAAAGTCATTTACTCAACAGGCCAAGGACACCACCCTGATTCACAAGGAGGTCCTGCACGAGTACGATCAAAAGTTTGTTCACCCGCGCCTCAATGTTCTCAAACGAGATGTAGCAGTGCAGACGGCAAACAGGGAGTCTGGCGAGGCCGCCAGCGTGAGCTTCTTCTCACCGAACCCGAATAGACAAGGGTTTAGGATCGCCCCGAATTCTAATTATGCAGATCTTACAATGCGGGACAAGGTTAGCTCCATGAAACACAGCTCACCCACACCTGCTAGATCACCATTTTCCCCAATGCCATTGAGGGGCTCTATGAGACAGCCTCAGTTTGGCCCCGTGAGGAATTCTGTATCAGCGTCTACATCTATGACCGAGGGTGGAAGCTTTGGCACAGACATTGATGAAGATTACAACGATGGCAGTGACGATGCCACGATTGCATCCACAACCACAGGCCGTTTTGGACCCGGAGCCCCCAGAATGCCACGATCTTCAAATATTGGGATGCACGGCCTTGTCAATATGAGCGTGGAGAATAGCAGGAGCATTAGTCCAAGTAAGATGAATAGCCCGTTGCGGAGGGGGCATGCCGCGAGAGGGAGCAGCTACGCCAGTAGCTTGGGTACGCCACTGGGAAGCTCTGTTCGAAGGAGCGCCAACAGTGGCTATTGATCGCGTGTATCATACGGTTAAAGCAAAGTGAGAAATCCAAGTAAAAAGAAAAAGAAAAGAAAAGAAACGACTTATGACAACGGATATGAGCTGAATGGGAGTTCTTGTAGCGGGGAGCAGGGTGTGGTCGCGGCAACCCTTGGAAGGGAGGGACGAACAGAGGTATACTGGGGCTAGTTTAAGTGTTTGTGGGGGGAGGGTGCGAAAAGAAGGAATAATTTATTCAGGAGTCTGTATGATAATTTACTCTACCGTGGGGCAAGGAAAGGGTGAAGGAAAGGAGGAAAAGAAGGAATAAGCGAGCGAACGGGACCCTCGGAAAAAAGAGCCCATCGCCTGGTTCTCTTGAGGGATTCCCAATCCAGAGATATACACGAAAAGATATACTAGCAGTGGCACTTCGCCTACCAATGGCGAGTCCGATAATGCAGGTGCGGATGCGGGTACGGATGTGGGAACCCGGTTTGTGTGCCCGCACTTGCTGGGCCGGGGGGGGGATGTCGGCTTTATCTCATCTCCCCTTGCCTCGCCTTTTTCAAGGGACAGCTCCTGTGTCTTTACCCATTGCCGGTATTGCTTTTCATCGAGTTTTAGACCTTTTTGTCCTCTTGTTTTTTAATGCTTGTCCTGGCGTTCTTCGGTGTGGTTCGGGCCTTGGTATCCCTCTTCATTAATTATTTTTTTCGTTTTTTCGTTTTTTCGTTTCTTTCCTTCTTTAGTAGGGAAGGCCGTATGATATGTTACATGGGAAATACACACCTTGCCCCACTCATGCTCTATGCTCTCCATCTTCGTTTTCCTTTTCATCCACTGGTACGGTATGCATGTAGCCATTACTACTACTGCTGCCGTATGCCAGCCGTATGATATACTATGCTGTACCACGCTACATCATATCGGAGCGTTGGGGGAGTTCTTGGTCAAGTGATGCTGGCAGGAAAGCAGGCCCGAAGGAATGAAGAGACGAGTCATTAATCAGCAGTCCTTCCCTGAGCAACTGAGTATTAAGTCAGCACTTGTGTGCGGGTTGAAGTACCGTACCGTGGGTACTGTATCTTAGGAGTCATGGCACTTGAGGGGAGAGTTTTGCGGAGCATTGTAGATATTGTATGATGCGGCTATCATAGATGCCCTGCGCTTCTATGGGCAGTAGTACCGGTACTCGGGTGAGGGGGGAAATATTGGGACAAGCAGGGGGATAGCAGAATTACTCTAGTTAGTAGTTTTCTTACCTTTTTGGTTCTTTGATTACTCCTTTCAAGGTATATGCTTAGGCCTCTACTACCCCTATTTGTCCCAATACTTCAACTCTACCCCGAGTAGCAGAGGGTGCCTGTGCGGTACTCGACTCAATTACCGTACGGTGCTCTGGAGTGGAAGACCAAGGGGTATCGGTATGCCGTGCTGGGCTCGGACACTTGTCCTAAGTAACTAAAGCTACGTTCTCATGCCGCCTTACCAACGCAAAAGGAAAGTTTCCTCACTGGGTACTATTATGGGGAGAGTTCGACTGAAGAGTGACGAACCATGCAGCTGCAGGCAACATTAGGTAAGCAAATCTCCTCATTCGCTACTGATGCATTCGAGGAACCCATGACTCAGATAATTACCTCCCAGAATCACGGATTGGCACTTGCTATTTTTCACTTTCCCACAGAACGCGTCGAGTCACCTGCCAAGACAATAATGACGTGATAACCCTCGTATCGAACGCGTCTTCCAGCAGAGCTTTCGTTTTCAGCTAATTTTCCAACTCGCCACCTCCCTTTCATCCCAACAAACACACGCACCCCCGCTTTCATTGTCCACCTCGCTTTAACATTGAAAGGGAAGAAAGGCAAGGGAAAGCGAATTCCTTCTCTTGTAGAATTTTTCTCTCTCTGATACTACTTTTGCCACTACTGCCGAGCTCCGAAGATGCCTGCCAGAAGGAAGGGGAGGAAAGCTTCGCAAAAGAAAAAGCGAAATGCTAGTAAGAAAGTTGCACCAGTGGCAACGGTAACTGCGGCAACAACAACGACGACGACGACGACGAGTAGGAAGCGAAAGGCGGTATTCCCGCCCTTGACCGACGATCTCACCGATGGGAGTAATTCCGCTAACGACGGTAACGGGAGGGTGAGTGACGACGACGGTGATGGTTCTGACATCGGTGTCCGCAGCTTGAGACACGGGAAGGGCAGGAGTAAAGGAAAAGGGAAGGGGAAATCGATAGCACAGGTTACAGAGGACAGCGGAAGTGATGAGGACCTGGAAGAAGATGGAGCAGACGATGAAGAAGACGATATGCAATGGGAGGACGTGCTAAATGTTATCTCTGCGCCGGAGGCAGCAGGGACGGCAGGTAGTGGGTCTTCTTCTACCCCAAATCCCAAGAGGGATCTGGAGCTTACGCTTAATCGCGGTAAGACTGAGCTTAGGTATCTTTCGTCGTTCCAATCACACCATGCTATTTAATTTACCCTGACATGGTAGTAGTACTCTTGGTAGCGGAAGGAAGAAAAAAGGTGCTTCGGCTGCCGAGCGGCGGATTAGACTTGTGACCCACTGTCTGCACGTACAATACCTGGCCTTCCACGGGAGTATACGTAATCGCTGGCTCTGCGATTTGGAGCTCCAGGCTATTCTGCTCTCGCATTTGAGTCCCTCGTTACTTCTGGACGTAGAGAGATTGCAGAAAAAGCAGGGTAAACGCTCCGCTGCTAGTAAAAGCCCAGATGTCGCAGATTCGACGTTAAAAGTCCTGGGTAGTCTAATGCACTGGTGGAAGAAACGGTTCACCATCATCCGACCGGGATTGAGGAAGAACGGGTACAAGCCAATGTCACAGTTTGTGATCGAGAGGGATAAAGTTCTAGCCGATCGACTGAGAGGCCTGTCAATGGGGGCGGATGGTGGATTCAGGTTCACCACGGGCCGTACGGACGAGCGTGGGGAGTCAGTATACACGATCTTCAAGGACGAGGGGGAGAGAGTAGAGAGCTTGCAGGGGTTTAGGGAGATGGCGAGGGAGTGCAAGGGGAGTAGGGATGTTGGTGCTATGTTTTTTACGGCCTTGTTGAGAGCTCTAGGGTTTGAGGCTAGGATGGTGTTCTCCTTGCAGCCGCTGGGGTTTGGCTTCACAGAGAGAGAGGCATTTTCGGAAAAAGTGCCTTCTCCGGTGGGTAGCAGTGAAGGGCTGGAAGGAGAAGGGGGGCAAGTGGAGGGGGGTGACGAGGTGGTGGATGAAAAAAAGACTGAGGGAAATGGTAAGAAGTCTGCTGCGAAAAAATCTGCAAGAAAACCCCCAAGAAAGCCCACAAGAAGATCTCCAAGAAAGTCTGCTCCGAAGCGCCTGCGCCTCGATGTGGAGTCTTTGACAAGCGCCCTTGAATCCGAAAGCCAAAGCGAATGGAGCGGTGATAGCGAGGAAGAGGGGGAGGAGGAGGAGGAGGGAGAAGAAGAAGAAGACGAAGACGAAGACGAAGAAGAATTTTTCGTCCGTAGAGATAGGGAAACTAAGAAAAAGACACCTACTAAAAAACGTATGTCTTTCAATTTCTGTCTCGTGCACATCGGTGATAACCAAATTGTGATGTCGCAGAACTCCTCGAAATTAAGTCCACACCAATAGACAGAGACCTCCCCTGTCCAATCTTTTGGACCGAGGTGTACTCCCCTACAACATCCACCTGGATCACCATAGACCCACTCGTCCTCACAGTCATGGGCTCAGCACCTGACATCCTCTCTAAATTCGAGCCAAAGGGCAAGAGTGCAGTCGAATCCAAACAGGTAATCGCATACGTACTGGCATACTCTGACAATGGCACCGCGAAAGATGTGACAGTAAGGTACCTAGTGAGGAACACCTTCCCGGGAAAAACCAAAGGCTTTCGAGTACTCCCTTCTGAAGTCCCCATATACGATATTGAGGGGAAGATAGTTAGCGTGCATAAACGTGATTGGTTCGGGAATGTCATGAGGGGGTATCAGGCACTTGGGGAACTAAGACTTGAGCGAGATGTCAAAGAGGATGAGGAGTTGGTTGGGGTTCCTGCGGTTGAGACGAAATCCTTTGCTGGGAATGGGAGGGAGAGTATTGGATGGTATAAGGATCATCCAGAGTATGCCTTCCTTCTTTCCCCTCATTCTCCGCCCCACGCCCTTGCCTGATTTACTTTCGCTTTCGCCAGTCCGCCTGCTGAGTACTTTAAATACTTACCGCACTTTACTAACATGTTTCCTATCCCCACAGATACATTCTAGAACGCCACCTAAAGCGCGACGAAGCCATCAGGCCTGGGAAGTCACACGTCAAAATATTCGTATCGGGGAAGGGCGAAAAGGCCAAGGACGAAAAAGTCTACGCCCGACAGGACATGGTTTCCTGCAAATCCGTTGAGAACTGGTACCGGGAGGGGAGGGTCATCAAGGAGGGTGAACAGGCCCTTAAGAAGGTGAAACCGCGTGCCGCAACACTCAATCGGAAGCGGGAGATTGAGGATGCGCAGAGGGATGGGGAGACCGTATTGCAGGGACTTTATTCTTTGGAACAGACGGAGTACGTGGTCATGGATTATCACTCGGTTAGGTTTTCAAGCTTTCGTGAGCTATTTGCTGATTCGGTCTGGGCTGCGATAGAGAATATGTGCCGCCAGAGATTGTCAACGGGGAGATCCCTAGGAATAAGTATGGGAACATAGATATTTATACCCAGTCCATGATCCCTGCTGGTGCGGTGCATTTGCCGTTGAGAGGGTCTGCGAGAGTCGCGAAGAAGTTGAAGATTAGCTACGCGGATGCTGTTATTGGATTTGAGTTTAAAAGTGAGTGTTTTTATGACCCTTTAAAACCTGTGGGGGTTTAGTTGCTCTGTTGACCGAAGGCTAATTTCTGGGGACTGAAGATCAGCGCGCAGCACCATACATTGATGGAATAGTCGTCGCTGCAGAAAATGAAGACACCATCAGAGATGCTTGGGAGGAGGATCAAGTGCAGAGGAAGGTCAAAGAGGACGAAAAGCGGGAGAAGGCTGCATTGACTTTGTGGAGGAGATTCATTGTTGGATTGAGAATTGTCCAACGCCTGCACGAAGTATATGAAGATGGTGATGGCATTGAGGAAGTCAACCCCTTCACTGCGAAAAGGTTTCGTGGGAAGGGGAAGGCTGTGCGGGCCCATGACGAAGAAGGCGGAGGTGGTGGGTTCGTTAACGATGGTGCTAGTGATGATGGTGAACCCGGCGGCTTCGCAAGACACAGTGGAGACGAAGACATAGAAATGGGTGGTGGCGGCGGCTTCCTCCTCGACGTCGAAGAAGACCCCTCCGATAAAGTACCCGCCAAGAAAAATTCCATCCCTACGCAAGCAATGTCAATGAAAGAAATGCTGGCCCAGAAGCAGAGGGCTGCCCAATCAGTCCCCGACTCCGAAGAAGAACCCGAGGATGCCATCAGCTCTCAGGAGGCTAAATCTTCGCACTTTGTTGGCCAAACCACACCAACGACAAAAAAGAAAGGCGGAAAGAAAGAACCGGTAGTGGTAGTTGTTATTAAGAAGCCCTCTGAGCCGAAAAGGAAGAATCCAAAGCGCAGAGCTGCCCCAAAGACTGGGACGCGGAGCAAGTACTTTGCGGATGAGCCTGAGAGCGCCCCTGAAGAGGTTTTTACTCCGAGAAGGAGTTTGCGGAAGAGAGGGTGATTTCGCTATGATAGTTCTTGTTTACTCGTGCTTTCTACCTGTATGGCATTGTTTTATGGTGGTCGGATCGTGAGGTGGTCAGGTGATTTCTCATCGTGGAGTTGCGCGCTGAAAGATCATGTCATTTTCCACTTCGTTATGCTGTATAATACCATATAATATCGTAGGCAATCTATAAAACAAACAGCGATCCCGCCAATCGGTTCAAAAAACGGGCAACTCATGACCCCAAACCTCTACTCGACTAGATGTCTAATTAAGCTGCACCGTTGCCAAGCCCTTTGACCTTCCCCTCATTCGCTCTGCCAAGATTTCTTACTCCACCTCACGTGTCCTACCTCCACTTCACTTCGCCTCCTATGATACCCACAAACGGGAGCGGAAGAGGATAGGGAGGAAAATAAAATAAAAGAGGCTTAGAAAGCCCCACTTTGTCTCCAACATCATCTCCAGTGGTTCTCCTTCCACCCACCCACCCTTCCTGCTCGTCACTGTAGAAGCCTATCTGTGGAGCCGCCGTCAACTTTACACACTTCTTCTCTCTTTCTTTTCTTTCTTGAGCAATCGGGTTACTATCCAATCGTCATTGTGGCGGCGGCCCCTCATCCATCCATCTTCCCTCTTTGTCTTACCTTTACGGTCGGTACCGTACCGGTGACAACCATCTAGCGGTTCATCTGTTTGGTTCGGTTCGCTTCTGTCTCGCTTTTACGCACGCACACACACATCTGTTATCTAATCTAGTTATCCACCCTGACCACCCGCTTCCACTTTTCTATATTCTGTTCACTACGGCTTTTGAGACCATTGACGGACATAAGGATACGAGATACGATACGGTGCTTCCCCCCATTTTTCTCTAGGTAGAAGATTAGGAAGGGGGTTTTTCTTTCCCCTCCGAGAAACAGGCATTGAGAGGAACGATCGGAAGAAGGGAAGGAGGAACAATGGTGAAGTTTTATGAGAATTCTTTTTCTTATGAGTAGGGGTTTCGCTTCTTGGAGTTGTGGTTGATTGCTGATTTTTTGGGGAATAGTTACCAATGGCCGGCCGTCACACTTGCTTACTTTTTGCGGTATCCTAAGTTTGTTCTTCCTGCTTCTCATCTTTTCATCAGGGTGCTAATGGGGGTGATGGTTCAGTCCCTACTCAAAGCACGTAGTCTCAAGCGATACGCTATCCTCCCACCTTGACACCCAAACCGGCAATCTCCACGTAACCCGTCTACACCTGAAGCGCGGAAAACTCCCCGAATCGGTGGCCCGCTTCCTCCCCAAAATCAAAGAATCCTACATCCTCGAGAAGTCAATCGTAGACGTCAAGCACCAGCGGTTGGAAACAGAGACTAGGAATCTGGACTGGGATGGAGTGTTAAGCGTTATCGAGAGTCAGGTGTATACTCCTGGTAGTGGCTCCACTGCTTCGGAACCGGAAGCAGCAGCAGCCGGAGTAGGCAAAACAGATGTGACGACGGTAGTCCGTTTCGAAAGTAGGCTTGGTGGGGCAGCACGGAACACGCAGAATGACGGAATGGCGAGTCGTTGGTTCTCGAATTGGACGGCAGGCTCGGTGCAGGGGTCTATTGAGCTTGTGGGCATGCGAAGAATGAGGGAGGGGTTCGGAGGGAGGAGGGAGGGGATGAAGGTCGTGCTGGAGCAGTTGCGTGAACGTGGGTTTGTCGGCGTTATTAAGGAGCAGCGGCAGGGGGGTTGGGAACGTTGGAAGAAGGCGTGGCGAGGGGAGGGTGTTGAAATGATGGATGATTGATTGGTTTTTGGTCTTTGGCTTGATTTATCATTGCCATCGCTGGTGGGGCGGTTTATGGAAAACTTTCGGGATTTGGCGGAGTTGTTCCTGGGTTTGCTGCTACGTTTCCTTCATTCCTTTGTGCATGGGAGGGGAATTCATGAGCGCTTTGCTTGTTTCTTTTATTTTCTTTCTTATTTTTATATTCTCCTCTCTACTACCGACAACTGGGTAGCGCTTCGATGAGGCGAGGCCTCGCACGTAAGAGAGGAACAAACTTTATATTACCTTCTCCTGTCTATTCTTTGGGATGTACTATATATGGGTGAGCGGCGGGGTGAGGCTCTTCGTGGGATTTAGTGTTACAATGGGAAAAAAGCCAAAAGGTCTCTCCTCTCTTCAATTGCTTGGATTTTTCTGGTGGATGTAGGGACTAATGGATGGGGAGTGAGGGTTTCTTGTAGAGCTGATCGGTGGAGTGGATTGGCTGAAATCGTGATGTGGTGGGCGAATCAACTTGCTTCTTGCTTGTTGGACATTGACTACGCTACTGATTATATCATGATGAATTGATTCACTTGGAGATCTCCGATAAGCGGGAGGTTTATTTGATTATGTTACCTCGATCGTCCGGCCCTTACCATTACCTTTCCTTGATTGACCATTCATGTCTTTTGTTTGGGCTTGCGATAGCGTATAATTGGGCGTCCTTGCTCGCTTGATTTTTATCATGGTGATTCTTTGGACGACCACCTACTGCTGTTTTCTCACCCATCGGTTGAGATACATACCTAGGCAGTGCCTAGCAACACAAGTGGTGCTGAACATAATTGTGGGGCTCTCGACCCTGATTTCGCCTTGGTGTGACCAGGTAGGGACACTGCCTTGGTGATGGCTGGTGAAGGTCAGATCGTGTGGATTCGTAATCATACTGCTCCCTGTGCTGTGCTCGGCAGGAGGCTTTCCCCGTGATAATTACCTATGTCGCCGAATGTGTGAACCAGGCTGGTATTGGTGAGCGATTGGCCGAGTTCTGTCAGGAGTGCTAGCTATAATTACGGCTACTATTTGAGAGCGCGGCTCGCTGTGCCGTTGGGCGTGTTGGGTGAAGTCAGGGTCAAAGAGGTGTTTGCTCTGTCTTGCGATATCGTCTGGAGAGTAGTACTGGAGGCATAGGAAGGGATGGCTCGCAAGAAAGGTTCTTGTATGATATCGTGTATTTCTGGAGAGGGTGGATAGGTATTGGGGTATTATATAGTTCAAAAAAACCAGTATCATACTTGCAGGACAATAAGTCCGATACTGGAGTTGATTAAATTTTGTTAACGCCGCTCTGCCATACGGTGCAGACGTCTGTAAAGCCCCCATGCCCCCTACAGGTATAGTACTAATAGTCTTCGTAAATGCTCTGCTGATGCTCTCCTTCCATCATTTAGTAAGGAACAATTCCTGAAAAATGTTTATTAAAGTGTCCCTAGGGATATCCGGAAGTAGTCCTTGGGGTACGGGGAGGGGCGTGAGAACACTATGGAGGCGGTTGTACAGGCGAAATTACTTTAGGTGCCCCTCTCGACGAATGAAAAGTTGGAAAGCATTCATGGGATTTCTTTCCATTCCCGGGTCGGGGGCTTTAGCTGCTGTGAGGAATGGCTGGTTATTGGAAGTGTTTATAGATTGACTGTGACACCCGAGTAGTTTAGGACTTCCGATTCTTGGTGTCAATCTTGGGCTTTTTTTTTTCCCACACATATTGCACATTCTCGTTCTCGCGATCAAAGGAAAAGGCCCTCCCGGAGGTGTCAATAGCAGTAACTTCTCCACCATAAATTGTCACTCGCAAGCAAGACCTCCCCAATTAGGGTTAGCGGGCTATTTCATCCTCGGTAGGGTTACCATCACCTGGTCAACAACGAAAAGAAAAAAAAAATATGAAAAGGGAAGAAAAAAAGGCCGAAGTGTTATTCCTCCGTCTCATCTTCATCCTCATCGATCAACTACACCTTCAACACCAATTGAAAATGGGTTTCGACAGCAAACAAAAAAAGCGCAAGGGTAATTAGTCAATCCCCCCCTTCTCCCTCCCTCCCTTTTACTTAGATTGCAGCTGACAATCGTGACCAGCCGCGAAACCCGCCGTCTCCCCACTCGCGAAAAAGACAAAAGTTGATGCGGATGCAAAAAAGAACCCTACCGCGGCTGCGCCCATCGCCACCATCGCCGCCGCTAGGAAGCCTTCTCCGAAGAGGATGAAAGCTGTTGACTTCCTTTCATCTGACGATGACGACGAGGAAGCCTGGGCTGGGATTGTAGACGATAAGAAGGGAAAGAATAAGAAGGCTGCTAAAGCCAAGAAGGATGTGCGAGAGAAGGAGGAGAAGAGGAGTGCTGCTTCTAAGAAGGGGAAGAAGGGGAGGGAGGCTGATGCTAAAGAAACTACTCCTGATCCTAAAAAGAAGCAGGTTACTGATACCACCGAGGCTGGGAAGGATAATGCCGGCGGTGATGATGATGATGATGATGAAGAAGAGACGATCTTGCTTGATGTCTCTGGCGGCCCTGATTCGGATGGCTCTGAAGTTGAGGAGGAGGAAGAGGACGAGGCCGATGATCATACAACGACTTTGCTGAAGGGGTTCGAGAGCAGTGATGATGAGGATGGGGACGAGGGAGAGGCGGAGAAGAGCAGAGGGAAGGAGGTTGATGGTGCTAAGTTTAAAGGAGCCAAGATTCCTGGAGATAAAAAGACCAAGAAGAAGTTGGGCGCTTTGGCGGGGAGAGAGAAGGTTGGTTCAATCCTTTATGCGCCCCCTGCGATTGATTCAATTGGGACGAGTTTGTTCCTCCCTAGAGCATGTATGATGTGACGAAAAAATTTTCGATTAGTCTTTAAGACACCTACATGGTTACTATCTGTTTTCTCTGATCTACCTTCCCTACTCAACCATACCCTCTTCCGCACTCCATATGGCGCATAGCTAACCCTCACTCATCCTCCTAGTCAATCCCCGGCATCATCTACCTTGGCCGCATCCCCCACGGCTTCTACGAACACGAGATGCGTTCCTATTTTTCCCAATTTGGCGAAATTACTCGCCTCCGCCTCTCGCGCAACAAGCGCACCGGCAAGAGCAAGCATTACGCCTTCATCGAGTTCGCGGACGCTGACGTTGCCAAGATCGTCGCGGACACGATGAACAACTACCTCCTCTTCGGCCACATCCTCAAATGCAAGATCGTGCCCAGGGACGACATCGAGGTTGTTGAGAAGTTGTTTATCGGCGCTAACAAGCGTTTCAAACCCAGACCTGGTGCGAAGCTGCAGAAGGCGGAGCTCGAGAAAAAGCGGACGAAGGAGGAGTGGAGGAAGAAGGAAGAGGCCGAGAATTCTAAGCGGAAGGGAATTAATGAGAAGTTGAAGAGGAAAGGGATTGACTATGAGTTTGATGCTCCGATGGTTAAGACGCCGGTTGTTGAGAATGTAGCGAAAGCTGTTGAGGCATCGCCGGCTATTGAGAACGTAGCGAAAGCTGTTGAGGCACCGCCGGTGGAGGAGGCAGAGGCGGTAGAGACTACGGTGGAAGTTGAAAAGACTGTCATCGTTGCTGCCAAAGAAGCTGAGGAAGTGGAAGAGGCTGTTGAGAAAGTTGAAGTCGAGGAGAAGGTCGCTAAAAAGGCGAAGAAAACAAAGACCAAGAAGTCGACTAAGAAAAAGAAGTCTTCTATAAAAGTGTGATTTGTATTCGAAAGCCAAAAGTTTTTGTATTTTTTCCACTTCTGGACTGTATATAAGCACATTCACATCGTAATTGATATTGTAGCATGTCCCCATTATTGTTGGAATGCTATCAATTGGCACGATATAAAAGTTTGACTGGTCCCGGTATCAATTAAGGGTTCCGTGATTTTTGGAGCTCCGATATTGGAAAATATTTTATCATACCTTTCGCCCCATGCCTTCTGGGAATTTAGGAAATCCATAATAACTTAGAACAAGCGCAGAGCCTCTTCTAGGGCAAAGATGCCCGGCAACGCTAGCAGTGGGGTATCCAATTAACTCTTTTCTTTCCGAAAAAAGCCTCTAGAATTTAATGTTCACCACATCACCGCAAATTTCCTCAATTCTCCGCCAAAACGATATACAGCATACCCCCCCCCCTTGCCACAATGACGCGCTCACTGCTAACCCACCTCACCCGCACAATCCCACGAAAACCCCCCTTCAAAAACCACCTAAATCCCTACACCCCGACGCAAAGACGAAACCTAAATGTCATTAGATACGCCCCAGCAGAATACCCCAAAGGTCGCAAGAAAATGCATGAGGTGGACTGGAAGTATGTACCGCGGTGGGACCACAAGATTCAATGGGAGAACTTGAGGATGAAGTACATTGATACCCATACACATTTACATTCTACGCTTCAGCAGATGAAGGATGTTTGTAGATCTTCCCTTCATGAGGCTTTCTTTTCTTTTCTTTCCTACCCTTCTTTCGGAGGGTATTGGATTCGCTAATGTGACCCCGGGAGGGGGGATGTTTGTTAGGTATTCAATGATGGGACAATACCGAGTGTGAGAATTGACAGATTTGTGGCGAGCTTCTTTCCGGAGCAGTGCACCGCTGTGGTGGATGTCTTGGGGAACATGGAAGCTTTTTCGTTGTATTCTTCGGCTGTGGAGTTGCCATGGCCGGAGGGATTTAATTACTAGTATGCACCGCAGACCACTCCCTCCTTTCCAAAAGCCCATCTAACGTTACCGACAGCTTCGCCATTGGCGCCCACCCCTACAGCGCCGCAGCCTACAGCGACCGCATCCATAACTTACTCGTCAGAATCCTCGACCACAAACAATGCGTCGCCCTGGGTGAGTGTGGGCTGGACTACTTCCGCACGGACTCGATCAGCTGGCCCACTCAGCGACGAGTCTTCATCCGCCAACTCACTATGGCAGTCTTCGCCCGGAAACCTATACTAGTTTACACCCGTGACGCCGAGCGCGACACATTCTCGATCCTACACGACCACGTGCCCGCAGATCACAAACTGCACATACAATCGTTCACCGGCTCGCATGAGTTCGGAATGAAGGTGTTGGGGCACTGGCCAAACAGCACACTGGGCATCACAGGCGCGGTAACGTATAGCGGGGCTCAGCACGTTCTAGAGATGATCGAAAGGGGGGAGATCCCGCTGGATAGGATGATGCTCGGGAGTAAGAGTCCGTTTATCATCCCGAAGGGTATTTATCCGCATCTTCGGAAGACCACGCGGCCCAACTTGAAGGATGAGAAGCTTGTCGCTGGACACTCTGGGATGCTGCCGGTTGTTGCGGAGACAGTTGCTGGGGTTGTCAATAAGACATTGAAGTGGAGGGGGCATGGGGTGGATAGTGAGTGGTTGCATAAGGTTGATAGCGTCTTCAAGAGCTCGAATGAAGTTGCGGAGAAGTTCTTCGGGATTAAAGTGTAGGTAGAACAAATTAGGGGGATGGGAGTGGGGTCTTCTTTTTCGATTGTGCTTATAGATAGACTTAAGACTCCTAGCGTTTATTGGGGGCTTCTTCTTTTTATACTTCTTGCTTCCCGTCTGTTATGAGTATTTTATTAATTGCTGGACCTTATATTATCTCCAAATCGAACTCTGTACAGTACTTTGCCTTTTAAAGATGCGTTAATGGGACTATCAGAGTCTGAGTCGTCTTCGCGTCTGTCCGGCTAGCCCTTGAGCTCTTGCCACCCGCCCGCCCTAATATTATGGCCTGAACGGTAAGGTATGGTAAGTTACCATCTGATACGATACTATACCATACGGTAATGTATGGTAAACTCACCAGGTGCCATTTGCTAGCTGTCATAAAGCTTCCAATCGTAGTCTTGGATCTTAGTATGATATTCATATCATTGCCAAGAATGCCTAGCTTAGCTGATATCTCGCAGGAGTTGTTACCCTTTCATCAGTGCTTCAGCACTCTTGACCCTTTTTGTTCCTCAGGGGTTAGGTTCATAAAAAAGTATTCATGTATAGAAGACGGTCATAGAGAAACATATATCATACATAATTCCGCCCTGCTAACCAACCACCACCGAATAATTAATTAATCGCTCAATTTCTCTTTGTCTCCGCTCTTTCTTTCTCCCGCAGGTAGTTTTCGAGATTTCGGGTTCATACCCTTACCATTCCACTCGGGCGCGCTGGGGATGGTGCAGACCGGACTGGTAGAAACCATACAGTACTCGAGCATGCTGGATCGTTGTCGCTCACCATACTAATCCCCATACTAGAGGAAAGCCTTTCCAACCAGACTTTACACTGTTAGCTCTTCAGCAAACCGACTTTTCGAAAACTGGCTTTCTCGCAGGGTCCTCGCTCCCATCTTCCCCGGTCCCGGGCCATGGCACATCCTATATCCGATCCTGAGAGTGAATGGGATAGTGGCGGTGGCTCTGGACTCGTCGTTGGTTTCGGTGATACACTAGGTGGGCGATGGGGTTGGGGTCTTCTCTTCTTGTTACCAGGTGAGTCTAAGTACTGATAATCCATGATATTTCAATCCAAGGAGAGCTATTTAATAGTCGAACAATCAGAGGGAGGGGGGCCTGAGTGCGGGATGCAAGGCTCTGGAATGGATTTTCATTCCTGATACACGAACTCCATCTACCTCGAGTACAATCGATGATAAAGACTATGTATGCTCTGGCCCTGGCCATGATCGATCACTCGATCGGGGTCCCCCCGGTTTCATCCCTCATTATATCATGGGAACCCCTCAACTGGGCCATTATTGAGCATAACCCCTGCGATGTACTCGGTTGTGCTCACGTCCTCACTACTCCTCAATCGTGCTGTCCAGAGGTTAAATACTGAATCCTAGAGAAACAGGTAGAACAGCAAATTAGAAGGAAGGAAACGCTACCGGAAGGCGGTGCTGTTTAATGAAGGTTATGCAACAACAGCTTGTCCCTCCTTCCTTCCTTACCCTACAATGACCATCCCAAAATATCAGCTCCGCTAAAAACAAGTGAAAGACCATCTCCTGTATCCCATGCCCTCAACTTACAGGCCAGGTAATCCACTATAACACCCCCTAAGCCAGGAACCTTTATGCATATTCCCACCAACCATGCAATTTCCAGTAAATGGTAGGCTAATATAGTGACTAAATACCGTCTTCTCTCCAAATATATATATATATAAAGAACCAGCAGCATTGCTATAGTCTAACTAGCTTCTTCCCCAACTCTATCTGCCCAAAACCAAACCTTCTATATTGAATAGTGGCGAGTAATATGTCTCCCGGTTGCCTTGCCCTTGCCCTTGTCTCCATCTCCAGGCTCAGCCCCGCAGTGTTCTGAACTCGCTCCTTGCTTGTTTGTACTTCTGGCTAGTGTTTCATCCATTTCATCCTCTAGGCGTTGGGGCATGGCATTCATAACTCCCTGAGCTGTTCGGAAAAGAAGGCAGCATGAGTGATGTTTCATGATTTCAACTCTGCCTGTCTTTTCCAAAATCTGGCCAAACGAGCTGGATGAATGAACTGGGTAGGGTAAGGATCTCGGAGTTCGAATCCGTGGATTTGCCCTCTGCTCTGGAATAGATCTTCTGGTTTATCTGCTGTCTCGATTGGTTGACAAGCATGGCAGTTGAGAACACTGACCACGCTGTAGTCCATGCCGAGTGTTCGATCACATACCTAGTCTAGGATATTGGATTGGCAGCATTCGCCGTACTTGCATACGACGTGCGCGGCGCAGACAATATGCGTCAGGAAGACAGTGCGGACTGCGTGGTTGTTCTATGTCAACCGCCACCTAGCATCTGGCCGCAATCTCTTAACTCTCCCACACCCCCTGCTCGAAAATGACTGCTGGCCAACCTCGTGGGCCTGACTGGCTCTGGTGTGGTATGATACCACCGTTGGCCTCCTTGCAGGAAGTGCAGTGGATAGTGTGTTGGTCGGCATTTGGTGGACCTTGTTTCCGGATAACTCCTGGTCCATATCACCAGTAAGAATTGCCGCTCTTCTAGGCAATGTTCCCAACAGTCCGAGGCCCTGTAGGAGCGCGAGGCATAGGATGAGTGATGTTTCATAATCTCAGCTCAACCCATCTCAGCTCAGAAATCCGGTCTAGCAAATGGAATGAATGACCCGGGTAGGAATCTCGGAGTCTAATTTGTGGATACGGCTTCTGCCGGGGAATGAATCTCTGCATTATCGGCTGTCTCTATTAGTGACAGGTTTAGGCGCATTCCACAATCCAAAAGAGCATTAACTGGCTGCCAACCATATTCCCAACTTTACAGGATGGTGAATCACCCACCAATACGGGGCGCCCGTGTTAAATAACCTTACGAACAATAGATAAACAAGGTAGTATGCTGCCTATATTTGTCTCGGAGGGCAGGTTTTTTGATGCGCTCGCCGACCCTTTCCTAGAGGGACCGACTACCTGGCACATGGCCCGGCAGTAGGACTCCATAGCTTCTGGTGAGGTGGGGCCTCGGGCGAGTTTGTGAAAGACATCATTTGTATTGATGCATACGAATGGTGGTCTGTCTGTCGACATGAATTTGAAAGAAATAAAAGGATTGCTATTGCGGAAGGAGAGGTGGCCATGAGAAGTACGTTTCAGTCGCATAATATAAAGGACGGAGGGGGGAGGGGGAGCCCCGAGGATAATTGTCAGAGTTTGCCGCCCACAGCCTATCCGTATCTTTGGCTGTATAGGAGCACGGTGCCTTTCCAGGTTGTGAAACTTTGATGCCAGCTTTATGGCCTTTTGCCATTTCCGCTACTCCAGCATGAATAGCCCGGGCAACTGGGGGGAGGTTAGGTATCGTGAGATCTCCCAAGCCGACCTGTAAAGTTTCGTCTAATCAGAGATTACGCACAGTACTGTACAAACTAGGAAAAAGCACCATCCCTACTTTCAATTACTGCCGCCGCACAGCCATGCCTTTAGAAAAATCCAGGCACCTCACGGAGTTTGTGAGAGGACAAATTGCTGCTCTGAGTGAAAACAAAGCCTTCTTTTTCTAAGATTAGAAAGCTCTGGCTTACACTCCAAAAGTGCCTTCCAAAGTTTCTACAGCCAGTACTAAAACGAGGTGAAGCATTCTCAGGAAGAGTGATATGCTTGCTTGCACATGGGTGTTCTGATTTGAGACATTTGAACCAATAATTTACCTAGGAATGTTATCCAGGTTAGTGTTGTCACCGTATCCATTACCGACTTCCGAATGTCTCTCTACTCTCATGGACAATAGCACGGCCGTGATCTCGAATTGCAGGAATTGGTAACATATTCACTGAAGTGCTGATGAGCATAATCTGCTATCCTGCATATCAATGTCCTGATCCGTAGCATTGGACACAGCCCCCTCAGCGACATTATTAAAGTTAACGTAATTAGCAAACTAAGCAAGCACTGGTCCATGAATATCTACCTTCGGAAACAGCAGTACTATTATGATCTGGAACTACGAAGATTACTGCTATTGCTATTGGTGCATTGGAGAGTGTGATATCCTATCTTATATTATATTACTAGTCCAATTGGTAACACAAAATACTAATAATTTATTTAGCAACATGACTATTTGGCATGACCAGAAAGTCTGCACATAATCTCCGAACTTTAGTCTTTTGGAAGCAGTGGCGGCATCATGGTCTAAAACTAAAAAGTAGTAGTGGCACTTTCATTAAAGTATTGCTAATGGGTGGTATACTTTCTTGCGTATCAGTGTTTTGATTTACGACATCAACTCCTTTGTCAGCGAGGTCGGGATTCCCTGTGTCGCACAAAACGTCTTTGGGACCTGTGCTGAATAGCAACGAGTGATAATTATGATCGGCAACAACGAACTTAAGTTATAATAAGAAAGCAATAGTTATGGTATGACAGGTAGCTAGTAACTCACCCCTTGGTTTATCTGCTATTATTGATATTTTTGAGGTAGAGAAATCCCTGACGAATAACAGACGAGACAGAAGAGGGAATTAAAGAAAGTGTGTTAACGAGGATCATAGTAACAAAGGAAAAGGGTTTGCCTGAGGAAGAAAGTTGTTCATGCGGAGGAAGGAGGATGGTTGGAGGAAGGAGAGCTTGGGGGATGATTGCGGCAGGGTTGTGTGTAGCTGGAGGCTAGTCTGACAGTCAGTAGCAGCGGCATCGGGAGGTCGAAAAGACGACCCCAGAGTCCTACAGAGAGGCCGTTCGGGGACAAACTCGGTATCATATAACAGGTAAAGACCAGACCACCCGGCACCTACGATATTCAAATGATAACGCTGGCCTGTGGAAATGTGTATATCTATGCGGATCACAGAACTGGAATAGATACCGAGCAAATGCAAAGCTTAATGTACTAGTACAGATTAACCACTCCCATAAACAAACTTGAAAGCAGAAATTACAATTTTTCGACAAACTTTTCCACTAAACCTCTAAACAAGCATACTTTCAACCGAATAAACGCCAGCAACCATGCTCTCCCTATAGCTGGCCTCCTTAATCTTTGTTCTATTCAGTTGTCTTAACTCTTTGAAATTGATACCGTTTTCCGCAGGTTGCGCCGTTACCAAACTAATCCTCGAAACCGGCGCCGGAGGAACACCTAAAGGTAATAGTGGGCTAAGAACCGATGTATCCGCATTGATTACCGGTCCAGAATTCACTAAATGTCTTGCCACGGATACGCTCTTTGCCGGCATCTCCCTTGTTCTTTCCACCGCAGTTTTCCCAATCTCATTCCGGAGTTCGGCCTCCCGATTCTCACTCCCCCTCGCGTTTGTCTTGATCCCCTCAGAGTTCCCTTTCCGCTTTTTGGCCCGCTTTCTACCCGCCTGCTTTTTCTCGATCGTGGCCCTCCTCCAATCTGCGTGCCTGAGTACTTCCTCCAAGATGCTTTTGAGCGCCGCAGCCTCCCGAACACCTTCTACAACAGCCGCAACCTCACCGCGCAATTCCTGAATAAACTCATCACTACTATTGCCCAGGACTAACCCCCCAATACCAATCGTATCAAGGGCAACAATGAGAAGGTCTGCAACAATCCCAATGTCTTCGATCCCAATACCTATCCCAACTTCACTATGTAGCTGCCGACCAAACAGAAGCTCCTTACGCAAGAGGTGTATAAGATGCATCAGGTCCTCCCCCCCCAGCCCCGTCCTCAGAGCTTTGGCAATTTCTTCTGCAGGAAAGCCGTTCAACCTGACGAGAGCCAACCTCATGACCTCACTTCTGATAACATCCAGAACGATTTGGTCTTCGCCGTCAACATTCACATTTCCATGCTTCAGACCAACCCCGATGGCTTTTGTGACCTCCCCAAGACCAATCTCACCAGCCACTCCCAACATCCACTCCAGAGTCCTTAGCGAGGGGTCGAATTCCGCTAGGCATTGGACAAGGCCGCTGTAAGACCTAATGAGTGTCTCAGAGAAGCTACCAGACTCTAAAAGGTATCTGAATACATTCGGGGGATAAAACGACACACGGAGGCATTGCGCAGAGTTGTCGTCTGAGGGATTTTCGAATACCATATCCAGGACACCCACCACGAACTCATAGCGGAGAGGTGTATAAATGTTTGGCGAATAGCTCCCGCCCCGTTGCAGAGCAAGCCCAGAAACAGGCTTACCCGCCGAGGAGAGCTTATTCACCGCCCCTAAATCAGAAGTTCCGTTGACCATAGCAGTATCCTCATCCTGCCGAGTTTCCTCCGTCCCCCATCTAACCCCCACGTAATCTGCAAAGCTTTGTTCAAACTTGTGGATATCTCCGGCTTCCTTGGCTTCTTCTAAGTCTCGAATGACACTCCTGACAGCTCGCCCCTCAGAAGCCAGCCTTGATAAAAGTTTTCTTGACTCCGGAGAAACAAGAGCTTGCTTTTTAGATATCCCCACGCCAACCATCTCAACGCCGCGGCATAAACTATCAATCAAAAGCCCACCCCTCCTCATTCCGGCCTTAGCACCAGATCTTCCATCTGTGCGGGTTAACTGCACACCAATGATTCCGGCCTGGGAATATCCGACTGCCAAATCGAGGTCTTGGATATAACTAGTCAAGAATATTTGGCCCTTAGGCTTTGCATCCAGTCCCGATGCAGGGGAGCTTGCTCTTGAAGGATCTCTGCTAGCAACAGTGGAAGAATCAGAGCTTTGGTGCAATGGTGCGTGAGCCCGTAGAGACGAAAACTTTGTATCATATAAGGAGATATCATCATGCGTTACTACAAGAACTGTCGACGAGGAGATTCTGAGAAGAGAATACATATGATAAGTCTTATTGGAGCCCGTTGGGAGTCGAAGGGAAGATGTAACTGTAGGTACGGTTGGCGCAAGCGAAAATGTAGTCAAATGCGTTGCTGAAAGTTGATAAAGCGTAGCAGACGACAAGTGAAGTGAGAATATGGAATGTTGATCACCCTCCGCTGCCGAGAGATCTAGAGAAAGGAGCTCACTTGTGTTCGTTACCGCAGCCTGCTCTGTGGGTATTAAGGACAGACGAGTCTGAAAATGGCTGCTAGTACGAACCACTGTGAATAAAACAAGACCCCCAGATCCCCGAGTGCCTTCAGTACCACACTCTGGAACAAAGACATCGGGCCTGTTCTTCAATAAAGTTTTACGCACAATGCCTAAATCGGCGGTGATGGCATAAACCACTTCTGGGAAAGTAGGTACTTGATTCGGGGTTCCGGTAGTGGAGAGATCTGGTGACCGATGTTCCCAAAGTTCCTCCTTCAAGTCTGCTGAAAAGCAACGAATATAACCATCCCTGTAGACTACTAAAAGCCCTGTGCCTCCACCTGTGGATAGATCATGGAGATGCACTACTTCATGTCCAGAATCGTCACCCCGAGATAAAGGCGCCATGGGAGTCGATTCCAACTCAGTGTCCTGTCCGCCACGGACGTCGTTTTCCTCCCAACAAACAATCTTCTTTTTGGGGAACGATACGGCAGCGTACGTCTTCCTCAGTAATTTTGTTTTTGCAACTCTCTTTGCTGAAGATACAGGTGCGCAAGAGAATTCAGTCGTGGGCGGAAGTACGTGCGCCGATAAAAGCTGGGCAGAACGAACCTGGTCAATTGTTAGGAAAACTATCCAGGAAAAGGAAGGTCCAGCGTACATCGTAAATGTTGACACCTTCTCCATCAATAGCTACCGCAACTTCTGCATTGCCAGCACGCCCCCGTTTCCTATTCTCTACAGGAGAAGTGTAACACTTGCGATAGGTACTCCCCTCACGCTCCCTCGCCCGTGCTTGATGAATTGGTTGGGAAAGGGCAAAAATGGTATAAGGGGAGGATAAAGAAATAGGAGATGGGTTTGCCGCCATCTTGGGCGAATTAGAAAGAGGGTTACCTACGGTGGGGGAGGTTGGTGGAAGTTGTAGGAAATGAGGAAGAAAAAATGTTCACAATCCTGGTCAACCAGGAGGCTCTGCTGGTGTACTAGTACTTGTATCGCGTTACAGACACTGCAGGAAATCGGGGAAAGGTCCAAAAAACTGAAGATTGACATGACAACGGTGAGCCTCCATCGAACTCCTCGAGTAAACAGGTAAACGATGAGACCGACAGGATATGGGTGTCCCGAGGGCTATCTCTGCCTAAAACCTATAGCAGTAAAGTCTCAAGTCACCCATACCCTGTCCGTCACATCATTTATAATACCTGTATCCCCAAGTACCAGTACTGCGCAGTGCCATAGTTAACCGTGCACACTTCAATTATAATCGGGGATGACGGTCTCGAGACCTCGAAGTGATACAAGGACCCGGTTCTCTAATGAGATACAGGGTGGAGGGTAAACACTATAGGAATTATTATTTGCAGGAGAGGAAAGATGCTGCTCCTCGTCATTCCCGTTTCACGTGACCCTACTTCACCACAAAACCTAATTGACGATTATTACACTGTCAACTGGGTATCATACCTACCCCTTTTGGAGAGTTTTAGTGACTTCTTTCCTTCAGGGCCCCATACAGGAGTTTTTATGACGCGGGCGGTGGGCGTTTGTTGTGTGTTTGCAACCACTCTTTTTGCCTTTAAATCACACAGCACCCCGCAAAAACTTTTTTTCTCTTTCCAAAGCCACACAGGCAACTTCAGGAACGACGAAAGCCCACAATGGCTAGCAGCAGGCAATCCTTAACTAAAGGGCTCGAACGAAAGGTTCTTGCTATAGTTCGGAGGTATATCGACGAACTACCAGTTGTTGAAAAAAACGATGGCCCCCTGTGTTTGTCGGTCTCAAAAGTTTACCAATACGTCATTGCAGATGGGAGCGTACCAAGACAGAAGAAACAGAATTTGGAAAAAATGATTGAAAAGGCCATGGACACAATACGGGATGAAGAAGCTGAGGCCGATGGTCTGGATAGCGGCTTGAGCGAATTCGAGGGACTCGTTGAAGAGGGCTCGATGGAACCAAAGGTACCGCAGAGTTACAACAATGTCTATAGCATCTGGAATTCAAATATACTAACGCTCAAACCCCCACCAGGGATCAAACGCAATGAACAAGCGGGTAGTAGGTATGTGGTCAACAAGCACTTCAGGCATAACAACTCTCAAATCTCTTCCGCCAATTTCGGAACTCCCCCCCCTCATATTCAGCAACACCGCACCAGCATCGCCAGCACCCCGAAAGCGAAGGGAACCCCAGTCCATCAAGGATGGTGGATCTATGAAGCGTCCGAAACAAAACGACTCTTGTGAACCACCTCAACAAAACATATCCTTAAAGGACATTGGCGGCATAGAAGATGTCATTAAAGATCTTTTACAGCTTGTTGCCATGCCCCTAGCCCATCCGGAGATTTACTTACATACCGGAATACAACCACCTCGCGGCGTGCTTCTCCATGGACCACCCGGATGTGGTAAAACTATGCTAGCAAACGCTATTGCGGGAGAGATTGGGCTACCCTTTATTGCCATTTCTGCGCCCTCGATCGTATCAGGGATGTCCGGAGAATCAGAAAAGAAGCTACGAGAACTCTTCGAGGAAGCTCGGGAGAGAGCCCCTTGCTTAATATTTATCGATGAAATAGATGCTATAACACCAAAGAGAGAGAGCGCCCAGAGGGAAATGGAGAAAAGAATTGTTGCCCAGATGTTGACCTGTATGGACGATCTTACATTGAAGAAGACTGGCGGGAAAGCCGTCATTGTTATTGGCGCAACGAACCGACCCGACAGCCTAGATCCAGCACTGAGAAGAGCGGGGAGATTTGATAGGGAAATTTGCCTTAACGTGCCAGATGAGGTTGGAAGAGAGAAGTGCATTACTCCGGATTGCTTTTAATGTTGTTTCCCTAGCTACGTACTAATTGTGTGTCTTGCAGGATCTTAAGGGTGTTGTGTGAGAATTTGAGGTTGTCAGGAGATTTTGACTTCAAAAAATTGGCCAAAAAAACCCCCGGGTTTGTTGGAGCTGATCTAAGTGCTTTGGCAGCAGAGGCTGGCGCCGTAGCAATGGAACGGATATACGAAACCCTTAGAGTCCCCGCAGCCACCACTGGCCCTTCACAGGCAACAATCGCTGCCCAGTCAGGCGACCCAGCGAGCATGGACATGGACCAAGACGACCCGCCTCCACTATCGGTGTCAGTGCCAGCGCCAGCTGCCCCAACATCAGGGTCTCTGAGCTTAATCCAATGCTTCCTTAAAGCATACCCAGGTCGACTTACCGAAAAGCAACTAGATTCACTCTATATAACCCTTCCAGATTTCCTAACCGCCCTTCTGAAAATCCAGCCCTCGTCTAAAAGAGAGGGTTTCGCGACAATTCCTGATGTTACCTGGGCAGATATTGGGGCCCTTAAGCCACTCAGAGTTGAAATGCAGATGGCCATCGTGCAACCAATCAAGAGGCCGGCGCTTTATGCTAGCGTGGGGATCACTGCACCCGCTGGGGTACTCCTTTGGGGCCCCCCAGGGTGCGGTAAGACCCTACTAGCAAAAGCCGTTGCAAACGAGAGTAAGGCAAATTTCATCAGCATCAAGGGTCCAGAATTGCTTAACAAGGTTTGAATCCCGACTTCGATATCCCACAATCGCAAAGATACCTACTAACTAGCACAGTATGTCGGAGAATCTGAGCGGGCCGTCCGCCAAGTTTTCTCACGAGCCCGAGCTTCCATTCCGTGTGTTATCTTTTTTGATGAGTTAGATGCTCTAGTTCCTCGTCGGAATGACAGCCTTTCGGAATCCTCTTCTCGTGTAGTCAATACTCTCCTCGCAGAATTGGACGGCCTGAATGATCGCAATGGAATCTATGTCATTGGAGCAACTAATAGACCCGAGGTGATTGATCCAGCAATGCTCAGGCCAGGAAGGTTAGACAAGTCTTTATTTGTAGACCTACCAAATCCGGAGGAGAGAGTGGAGATTTTGAAGACTATCACCAAAAGGACACCCCTCTCGAACGTCGATCTAAGGGCTGTTGCAGAGGATAACAGGTGTAAAAATTTCAGGTCAGCCTTGCTCTATGCACCTTCCCTCCCCCATACTAATATCGTGTTAGTGGCGCGGACCTAGCGGCACTAGTGAGAGAGGCCGCGGTTCTGGCCCTCCGACACGCCTGCTTCACAGACGTTGCTGAGGTTGAGAAGGGTAAAAATACTGACAACCTCCAAGTAATGGTCACAGCGGAGGATTTCAACGGAGCGTTCGCAAACATCACGCCTTCAGTATCAGAGGGCGATAGAGAGCAGTACCAGGAGTTGTCAACTAGATTCGGTTGGAGAAAGCCCGTGGCGGCAAAATAGATTAGATACCCCTCTCGCGTACTCATAATATAACTTACATCCCTTAAAAGTTGTTTTATCTACGGGGTTTGAGCCATGTGATGTTGAGCCTTTGAAAATTTTAGTATAAATTCCGGCAATCCTGCTTCCTACCCGCAGTTACTAAGCAGATGAAAGTTGAACGTCGTACAGCACGACTGCAGAGGGAGCAATAGTGTGCTACTCAGCCACTCAACACTATTAAGACCTCTGGTGTTTCTTTCATTTGTACTCAAGGCCTCCCACTTTTCAACAGGCGCCCACTTAGGGTCCTATGATAATTATGAGCGTATTCCCTTGAACCACCCCCACAATACAGTATATAGGCTTGGAGTTATATTGGTTTCAAGTCGCTCTCACCTTCAGCAGCTGGCTACGCCAGAACCAATACGAAGTTGTCACAATACCAATCGGCAACAGGTATTTCATTGACGTGGATAATTTCGCCCCGGCAATGGAGGAATCGGGATGGTAGAAATGGTGTTCATGCCACCAAAGCTAAAGAACGAGGGGCGGTGTTGTACAAGTAATCCGACTGGTCATCAACGTTGTCGCTGTCGATCATATTACGCATAACCACTCCCTGGATACTCCATCTCCAAACGACTAGGCTAGTGCAGTGACAATTACTCGAGTATACCGTAAGAACTCGAATAATTGAACCTCACGCCACGACGTTGGAGTTGCCTTTGCTGGTATGGCCTGGCTCATTTATCTTCTTCTTTTTGTCTTAAGCTCGAGCTGAGGGAGTCGGTTTTTGCTGTGCGCTCGTCCCCCTATCCAAGAGGGGGGATCTAGGACGTCTTAGCGCGAGGTCCAATTATTCGAGTTCTTACGGTAGGCAAAAGAGCCATAGTATCCATGGACCACCTGTACCGGAGTCGGCGATTTGATCCTGAGATGTACCTCCCCTATCTGCCAACCATAGTACTTCCACTACTCACGATTCCATGCTCAATCTGCAGAATTCAGGCGGAGTAGACCCACGACGGTGGAGTTGCTTGATTCCACCAACCTTTGCCAAAACCCGCACTACAATACTTGACCATGCAACCCAAATGAAGGGGGAAAAGCAATGCCTCGGCAACCCCTCTCCCCTAACCCCTCCTCCCTCCCACCAGACACCGAGCTAAGAGGAAGACGGAGGCCCTTTCGCCAAGAACTAATTTACCCCTCCCACCTAAAAACTTAAGTTTGTATGATACCCCACCATAACATAACAACCCACCCCTTGAAAAAAAATCCCCCAAGAGAATTACTCCGCCAATGGCTAACACTTACAAAATTGTGGTTTTCGAGGGTTTGTTCCCGATGTTCCGAATTCAGAAGTTGGGGGATTTAGCTAACTAAAACACGCATAGGAGACTACTGTGGTCCGGAGGTTACTAAGGAAGCTATTAAGGTTTGACTCTTGGGGATGGTATGGGATGGATAGCAGAGGCTTATTGTTGTAATCATGCATAGGTCCTCAAAGTCGTTGAACAACATTCTAAGGCCACGTTTGATTTTCAAGGCCATCTTATTGGTGGCGTAAGTTCTTTTCTTCTTCCCATCCCTCCACAATCCTGAGGATTGGTTGGATGAGCATGGCTAAAGAGCGGACCAGGCCTCCATTGATGCAACTGGAGAGCCTCTCACAGACCAAGCTCTCGATGCCGCTAAAACAGCTGATGCGGTCCTTCTAGGGGCTGTTGGTGGACCTGTACGTTCATTCCCTCCTCCCCTTCACCTCTCTCTCTCTCTCTCTCTCTCTCTCTCTCTCTCTCTCTCTCTCTCTCTCTCTCTCTCTCTCTCTCTCTCTAACCCCGGGGCCGAATTCGCTGGCGGAACTCAGAAATGGGGGACCGGTAAAGTGCGCCCAGAGCAAGGTCTCCTTAAACTCCGCAAAGAAATGCAAGCCTTCGGAAACCTCCGACCCTGCAACTTCGCCGCAGAGGTCCTCGTAAAGTTCTCCCCATTGAAGGAAGAAGTCTGCCGCGGCGTCGACTTCAACATCATTCGCGAGCTCACTGGAGGAATCTACTTCGGTGACAGGAAGGAAGACGAGGGCGACGGAACAGCCTACGACATCGAGCCCTACTCTCGTCCCGAAATTGAGCGCATCGTCCGTTTGGCGGCACATCTAGCTTTACAGGTCGATCCTCCGTTGCCAATTACCTCGTTGGACAAAGCGAATGTCCTAGCTACCAGCAGGCTCTGGAGAAAGACCGTCGACGAGGTCCTTAGCAAGGAGTTCCCGCAGATCAAGTATCAGCACCAGTTAATCGATTCGGCGGCCATGCTAATGGTTAAGAACCCTCGCGCCTTGAACGGCATCATTGTTACCAGCAATCTTTTCGGAGATATTATCAGTGATGAGGCGAGTGTGATTCCCGGCAGTTTAGGGCTTTTACCTAGTGCTAGTTTATCCGGCATACCGGATGGGAAGACAAAGGTGAACGGGATTTACGAACCCATTCATGGGTCTGCTCCGGACATTGCTGGAAAGGGTGAGTTCCCTGATACCAGAGGACCTAGCGATTAATTGATGACAGCGGTATAGGAATCGTTAACCCTGTGGCTGTTATCCTTTCCTGCGCAATGATGCTGCGTTATTCTTTGAATATGCCTAGCGAAGCTCTGGCCATCGAAAAAGCCGTACGCACAGTTCTTAATGATGGCTTCGGGACTGGTGATATCGGTGGAACGTCCTCAACCTCCGAACTCGGCGACAAGATTGTAGAAGCCTTGACTACTCTCCTAAGCAAATAGAAAACTGAGAGGCTGCGCAAGCTCAGACTGACTCGAAATTATCAATTGTGGCCCTTAAATTCGGGTTATTTTCATGTTTACAACACCCTAAATTCGAGATTCCACCATCTAAATAACGCCCCATTATTTCTTTGAGAGTAAAGGGAGTCTTCCCTTTTCTATAAAAAAAACCCCCCCCGTGAATTGCTATAATGACTACAGTATATCATACGCCTGAGAGAAAAAACAAGCCAACCCTTTATAGAGATATTCATAGTAAACGTGCCCCGTCCAACAGACTACCGCAACTCTAGCTCCGTCAACATCTGCCTAGAGGTAAAAGGCACTTCATCAGAGTCGAAGCTCGGTCTATGCGCAATCAGTTTTATGTGCTACCCTAACATCCCCGGAATATACATACGGCTCAGCGGAGAAAATCTGCAACCCGCGAACATGCGTATCTTTACCATTCTGATGATTCGCATGGATACATACCTGTATGAGGAATGTTCTCAACTGACCACTTTCCAAACTGTCAGTACGCACCACAAGAGCTCGTTAAATCCGATACATACTCCTCATGCACCCCTTCAAGGTTGACATCAATCCACCCACTCGGCTGCTCGAAATTCATCGTCGTAACCTCCTGTAAATCGTGGTACCCCGTCCCTGAAAACACAGACATGCGGGTAGGAGTGTAGGATTCGTCGTTTTCAAAGTCAAGGTACATACTAATCTTTTTGACAAAGACCCGTTTCGCGAAGTGGATGTTTATAGTGTGCGGTTGTGGTCCATCCGATCTATTATGAGAAAAAAGGAAATTATATAAAGGGCATGAGAAAAGGTGAAGTGCAAGAGGGAACAAACTGCCAGAACAAATTCGTATCCTCATCCCGCAGTTGCTCAACGCCATTACCAGGCTTTGCGGTAGAAACAGTCCAACTAGCGAGATTGCCAATTTCTTTTAGGCCTTCTGTTGACGATTCCGGCACTGTCTCCATCATGTTTGGTTAACCGTGATGCAGTGTTTATCAAAAACCCGTTGGTGGGTGGTATCGTACTTGCGCTCTCAACTGTTGGCTCCTCGTCGCCCAAGTCCTCATCGTCGTCTTCGTCCCCTTCCTCCTGTGATATGGTCTCCTCGATGGACTCGATTTCTGAAGCAACCGGCGACGGCTCCCGGACAGGTTGCTGGCGGGCCCTTGATCGTGGCGGCATTGTTAGTTTGATTGGGCTTATCCAGCTTGACAAGCAAACAAGAGATGCATTTTAGGAAGACGCGTTGTGGGGCAACCAGGACCCCGCCGATCATGTGCCTGTCATAAAACCTCACTCGAAATTCCCCTCTTTGCCGAACCCACGCGTAATCTGCCATACCGGTAGTAGTGGCGACTACTAAAGATGGGAAAAGGTATCATTTGATCACGCTTTTTTTCTTTCCCAAATCTCCCCTGCCTACTCATTACAGAACGGAGCCAGATCCACCAGTTGGAATTGTTTCTCCGGCCGGGTTGGCTTTCGCCGATGTGATGCTCTTATTTGAAATGCCATGTCTAGGCAGCCTTACGCAAGCGACTAGCTGACCGGCTGAAAGAGGCTGCGAGCACCTTCTAGACGGACACACTTGCCCTCTATCAACCCCCCCCGCCACGGAAAACTCGTAAGCTCCTTTTGGGGAAGGCTACGGTATTTAATCACCATCATCATCAGCGCAAGCAAGCAAGCAAGCGGCATGTCAGGAAAAGAAGGCAAGATGCCGGTAGCCCCTCAAGAACTCGGTGAGGTGGAAGCCATTGGAAAACACTGTGACCTTCCCGAATGTCATTTGCTGGACTTTCTACCGTTTAAATGTGAGTCTTGCGGCGGGTATGTTTTTTTTCCCTTCTCCTCCCTCCCTATCATTATTCCCTTCTATCCGGGATACTGACGAGGGATGTAATAGAACATACTGCCTCGACCACCGCACCGAAACCGCCCACAAATGCGCCCACGAAGGGCGCTGGGCCGCCGCACGCCGTGAAAAGAATTCCTCTTCCTCCACCGCCCCAGCCAAACCTAGAATCCGCAGCCTCCTGCAGACCGACTGCGCCCACCCGAAATGCAAAACGATAATCAATACCCCCCGCGACCCAGCGGTAAACTGCACGACTTGTCGAAAGCAATATTGTCTCTCCCACCGCCTGCAGGACCAGCACGACTGCGACAAAGTCAAGCCTCCACCACCCGCCGTGGCTACAGCCAACGAGAAGGCAAAGACCGCACTATCCCGCTTCAAAGCGTGGACTTCTTCCAAATCCGATAAAGTCATACAATCAACCCGCCCGGGAGCTTCACAGATCGCGGAACTGAATAAGCTCAAGCGTCTAGCCAAGGGCGACGACAAAGTCCCCGTCGGAAAGCGCGTGTACGTGTATGTTGAAGCGGAGGCTAGAACGACCACATCGAAGTTACCTCGGGGGGAGTTCTACTACTCAAATGAATGGACCGTAGGCAGGGTGCTGGACAAGGCGGCGCAGAGCCTGCAAGTTGCGAACTTGAACAATAAGGCTGACGACGATGAGAAGAAGTTGAGGATCTTTCATGTCGAGGGTGGGAGAGTATTGAGTTTTGGGGAGAAGATTGGGGATGCCGTTGGGAATGGGAATACCATTGTTTTGTTGAGGGGGCTGCAGATGCCTGAATTGATGGAATAGTTTGGATATTGCTGATACTATTATGCTTGTGTGCGTCAGGAGTTTGTGTATTGCGTGTGTTGGGTGCTGTTGTTGCTAATGTTTGTTTGCAGTGTACATGCGTGTGGATGTGGCATTGTACTATAGAGGTTTTGGTTTCTCACTTGATCTCTTGCTTGCTCGAGCCACTGTAGTTGGCTTCCTTCCTTGGTCTCTATGGATTCCCTAGAAGTGTCACATGTGGGATATCATGTCGGCGATTTCTTTTGTCTGTTATGAATGTTGTCACGACATACAGCCATTCCTGGAGATTTTTAAAGTCTCTTCCCTTCTTTCTAGCTATATCGTGTATCGTTTGACAAAATATTGCTGATATCACGCCTAACGATGCCATACGCTGGATTTTTCAACTAAGTTATGGTACCAAAATGAGTGCTACGAGAGCTTTGTGGACACGAGCGCACCATAGCTTAATTTAATGGCAGGGATGCCAGTAGTATTTTATCGCAAACTCTCTAAAGCCGCAACCCCTACTTCTGATCGCCATAAAGCCTCAGCAGGACTTCAGAAACTCAGCCCATGCATCCCCTCCAAGGAGGGACGATGATACTAACAGGCATCCTTAGAATTCACCTTCTCGTTGCCTCCCAAAGATTGTTTTGTTATGTGATTATCTGGAGAATCTAATACTACAGGCTGGATGGCGCAACGGTAGCGCGTCTGACTCCAGATCAGAAGGTTGCGTGTTCAAATCACGTTCCGGTCATTTCTTTTTGTTAATACTTCCTCTTCCTCGACCACAATGCCACCACTAGATCCAGTCGTCCCGTCCGTCCAAGACGGGGTGAGGACGACGAAGGACGAGACAGTCTCGTCCTTGGACGGGACGGACTGCCTTGGCGCCGTCCTAGACGGGGTGGACGGCCGTCGACGGCC
>Ga0307513_10000467_pt1 | contig 58103 bp, 55 predicted proteins | sample 15_EM_MG_FD_202174 | JGI IMG/M metagenome (GOLD analysis project Ga0307513, IMG submission 202174) | Populus trichocarpa ectomycorrhiza microbial communities from riparian zone in the Pacific Northwest, United States - 15_EM | ecosystem: Host-associated > Plants > Roots > Unclassified | place...
CACCCCCCCCCCCCCCCCCCCCCCCCCCCCCCCCCGCGCGGGCGCCGCCCCCCCCCCCCCACTAGAGGGCTGTACATACTAGGATAACTAAGTTAGATGATAACCCATCCCTTCACTCCTTATCACTCGCCCTGCGCTTTTCCAGCACAGCCTATATATGGCTGAGAATTTAGCCCAAGTGAGGAAGATCGGGAGAGTACTGCAGTAGGATACGCCGTGGAGGGACCTCCTCCTCCTCTCTTTGCTAACTTACCCCGGTGGCTCTTAGTCTAACTTAAAGTGTAAAAATAAAACAAAAAAAGACGAAGGCTGGAGAAAGTCCTCGAGGAGAGGGTGGCTAGACGACATACCTCAGTATCCAATCCCAGCAGTGGAACAGTGTGCTATGTCATTCGCGTTGCGCCTTCAGTAATATTCGGCATTTCTTTATATATATTTTTTACTTTTTTGTGTTGTCCTTGGGGAGGGGCGGTGGTGAACGGCCGCTCGTGCTGTTGTTGTTCGCCCCATTTCTGGCGAGGGAAGCCGAGGGCTACCAGCATGATACATACCTACATAGCAAGCGACGTGGCTCTCGATCGTTTGAGGTTCTGCTGTGCTCTGTGGACCAAGTGGGGTCGCTGTGGCATAGTATGATGAGACCGTGATGGCCTATCGACGGGCTTGCACACGGCTCTTGTGCAGTGCTTTCGGGGAGCCCGGAGCATGTCCCAGGCGAGGAGTATGATGCCCGGAAATGGGAGGGGTATATTTTGTTGGCCCTTGGATACGGGTGTCATAAATTATTATTTTTTGTATGATAATTATGACATGATATTATAGGATATATTTCCTTGATCCCTGTTCTTGGGCGCTTCTTGGATAGGGCAAGAAGCTCGTCGAGGCCTTCACAGATGTCACGCAGGAGGAGGATCCAGCCCTGTGCCCGTCACCTCGTTCCATTCACCACGCTCCACAGCGTGTCCACGCATTATCCACGCACAAGGCATCACTCGAAAATAGGCCTTTCCCGGGTTCTACTCATTATAATATTATTATCCTGGACACCCTGCATGATCACTCCACAAATATGATACAACATCAAGCATTTCCACTAGTGTTGGTAGCTATGCGCCAGTGCTGACGCTTCCAACCAGTAGTATCGCTATTCCCTGAGACTTCCTAGAAAACGCTTTCGTATGTTTAATATCACCATCTCCCATTTTTTTCTAGGGTCCCAGCAAGTACAGAAGCAAGAGGAATATAAGGGTAGAGAAAAAAAGACACGACATGAAAACCAAGCAATCACAGACTCCCCAACAAAGCACAAAAGAAAATGCATCAAGGCAAACAGGCAAGAGGAAAAAGAGAATTTTTTTACATATCCGTCAAACCCAATCCTTGAAAACCACTCCAAATCACACATATAACACTCGCTCATCATGAGCCACAGCCTGGGGACCTAGAATCCCTGCTGCCGATGCCACTTCTCCTTCCATCCTCTAAACCAAGGGCTCTCCGCCAACGTCGAAACTTCCCATCCTTCCGGCATCAATCCCCCCTCCGCCTGCTCCTTGGACCACTCCTCCAGCGCAGGAATTGCAACGTGCTCAACATGCCAGGTGTTCTTGTACTCCATCAGGTTCTTCTTGCCTTCTTTGAGGACTTTCCAAACCAATTGGGGGACTCCCGGCTCGTCTCTGAATTCTTGAATTGGCGTGAATAGCGCCTTAAAATTAAATACAACAGCACCAGACAACGGAAGGCGACGGAGTGTTTGCCAGTCCACACGGAGATTCACATCGTCGAGGGTAAGTGATGGAGATTGGGTTGCCCGGTGAGCTTCGTGGGGGTCACCAGGAGGCATGAAAAGTGGTTGTCCGACTTCTAGACCCCAGGAGCCGCGCTGAATGGGCTTGTTGGTTTGCATTTTTGTAAAGTATCTGATTAATGTTAGAAGAGGCGCTAGGGAAGAACGGGTGAGGAAAAGTACCGGTCCATCGACTTCTGCATCTTCTCCTTGTAATCTGGGATCGGCTTGTGAATCTCATGCAACTTCATTCCAATTTTAGTCCCAACATTCCATCCAAGACTGCTGCAAATAACTCCCGCCCTGAATGAATAGAACCCCTGGTCATCCTGCAAGGTAATTGCGAAATCTTCGGGAACATTCTCAAGAAGAACATGTAATGGATGCATGTCCTTGATGCGGAATTCTTTATCGAGTATCTTATTCCCGAAAACAGGATTTGTGTGGCGGTCCTTAAGAGCAAAGTAGTGGGGATAACGAGTGACCAGAAATTCCAAACACATTTCCATAAGTTCCTTGCAAGCAGCTTCAGTGCCGGGGAGATAATCAAGGACCTGCTTTCCGTGTTGGGCGTACAGTGATTTTCGTTGGGCGATCCGATCCACATAAGTATTTTCCAACTCGAGCCACCAGTCAGGTTCCATTTTCGTTAGTGCTATGTTCGATCATCAGCGCTCACTCAATATAAACTACCCAACCCGAAAGGCAACAGCAACAACCCGGACCTCTAAGCCGGGTCCCAGCACAACGGAACCGAGGCATTGGTCCATCTCAGTGAAACAAAGATACGCAGGGCTAGGGCTCAAGGGGCAAGGAAACATACACATAGTCTGATGATACGCCCAGCGGAATGGCCGGTAAGGTCTCGGTAGTGCCTTTTTAATATCAAACTCCATATAAGGGGCCGGCAGTCTAACTCCAGTCAAAGCAGCGTAATCCGGGAAGTCGCCGTAACTCTCAATCTCTTCCTTCGAGCGGTTAACGACAGGCGGGAAGGCACCTCCCTCACCATCAGTGGTAGTACTCGTGAAGGGCGAAGCTACAGAGCCACGCCGTGATGTTGGTAAAAGATTGGTCATAAGAGCGGTAATTGAGGGCTTCCTCCTACTCGGGATCGGGGCAGTGGGTTGGGGGAAGGAGTACCCTGAAACGTCTTCAGGTCTAGCGATATCCTCTATTTTGACATCTTTCTCGGAAGAAAGGTTAGGTGTCAACGAGCGTGGTGGAGTACCGGCAGATTCGACAGGGATTCGCCGGCTTCTGTCTGCCAAAGAGAAAGGTGGGGGGGTTCGGCGGCTGTAGGATAGGTACAGCAAGCCTGCCACCACCATGATACCCACGATGCCGTAAAGCGTTGTGTCCGGCATTTTAAAGTGTGGGAATTAACGGTAAATTTTACACTTTTCGTTAAGTGCTTCCCGGCGGGTAGGTGCCTCGGGTTCGTAGTATTGGAGAACTCAAAGGACGGTAGGGAGGAGGAAATTTTGTAGAAAGGGAGGAGGGTAGGAAGGGAAGGGGAATAGCCAGGGAAAGGAAAGAAATTGCAAGCCCGAACTGGCAGTTAGAGGGATTGAAGAGGGGCAGGATTGGGAGCACTGTTTGTAACCGCTTCCGCCAACCAGAGGGAGTGGGAAATGTTGAGTTCTGATATAAGCTTCCCTAGCACACGTTCTATATGACCCAACCCGGCAAAATTATTATTCCTGTAGGAATAGAAAATTGAGAGCAGGTATTCGTGCCTAATGTGCCAGGGGGGGGGGGGACCGCAGGTTTGTTCCCCAGCTGTTCGTCTAGTGTTCCTCTCTAGGAAGTATGGAAGAATAGTGAAGTCCGGGGGGCGGGGAAGCCTGGGGGGAGGGGGAAGGGAGCACGAGGAGGTGAGTGTTGAGGGATCCACACAAGAAATCAATCAAACTGCTTTGCTCTCTTCTCGCCTTCACTTGATCCACACAAGCGTAGGGGACCGCCCTTCTTTTTAAACTGCCGGGGGTGAAGTGAGCTGTTCAAGATAGAGGTATGCTCGAAAACAGCCTCGAACCGTCCTTCACAGCTTGGACTATGGATCGTTTTTTATTTTTTATTTTTTTCTCCCTTTTATGGTAACCTCCTTCTTGAGCTTTCCCGATTTGCACGATAGAGCCTGAGAGTGAGCGAGAGAGAGAGAAAAGTTGGACTTTTGTCTAACTCTGTTCTCCTGCCCACCCCTTGCACCTTATCCAGACGAAGAAGCTACGCTTTCGATTTGCTCAATCTCTCCTCTCTGGCGCAATTGTGTCTTTGTGGGCTCTATCTATTTATTTTCTTTTCGGGCCCGCTTGGTTTCGTATAGGGACTGCCTACAGACTCGATAGGTACGAGAACCCTCTCTTGCTAGTATCCACAGCGGAGCAGATCATCAGCCAACCGCAAGCCACGTAATGACTAAAGCGGGAGCAGCAGTAGTTTGGTGAGAGGTGCGCGGGAGAGGGCTGTTTTCACGGTATCTCATCCGGGATGGAGAAGAAAAGGGGGCAGATATGTTTTTTGAAAAGGAGTAACTTGCATATGATTGGGAGAGAGAGAGAGAGAGAGAGAGAGAGAGAAAGAGAGAGAGATATCGCCAGATTCAAGACTTGGTAATAATCCTTCTTGTCCTCCTCCTTTCCTTCCATCCATTCCCCACAAGACGAAGAGCCGAACAGCAGCACCGCACCAATAACGGCAACTTAGGCAGGAAGTCGGAGATCTCAGGAGGAGACTCTGCGATACATGGAAAACATTGTCAGGGTACAAAGTACCGGAGCAGTGCGGTACAGCATCCTGACCATCCCCTCCCCCACTCGTCCGTCGGGTAAGCCGACAACCCAAGGGTTGATCTCGCTTCTCCTAGCGAACCAATCACATCCCAGCAGCCCGTATTTTTTTGCCTTTCTGGAACTTAGGCTTGGGGTCTTGTTCTAATTTCTCTCTCTCTACTCGAGTTATCTGATCTTACTGCACTCACTTACCTCTCCTTCCCATAAGGGCTCAATATTCCGTTTCTTGGCCAGCACTACATCGAACGGTACGCGGATCTCATATCATACAAGCCACTGGATTCCACCGCCATGACACTCGGCACATATTTTTCACATATTTTTTCACATATTTTTTCACATATTTTTATTATTACCATGTGTGTGGGGATACAAAGTGCGAGGAAAGTGAAGGGTAAAGTCAAGGGAGGGGGTACTGTAAATTTAAGGTATCATACAGTAATGAAAAAATGAGGGTGAAAAATACTAGTGGGGATTTTTATGGCAGGGAACTTTTTGCCATTTAAGGAATATCTCTCCTCGAGACCGACCATTTGCTTTTTTTTTTGTCAACAACTCTTCGCCTCGTTATGATACCGGTATGCTCGCCCACATCCGAAGCCCTAAACACCTTACTTTAGTGCAAGTGAGGGTCCTGGAGCCCGGTGGTCCTACAGGCACTCTACTGGACACGTTGTGGTTAATCGAGGGGGGAGAGAGAGGGTTGATTATCTTACGCCCATTCGTTATCACGCCTGCTTTTTATGCTTATCGATAAGGAGCGGGTAGAGGGGAAGAGCGAACAGATAGCTATCCGCCCTCTATTCCAATCTCTTGTAGGATAAGCGCTTGGTCCATCGTACCCCTAACTTAATATTACCCCATTGCACGAAGCACAATACCGCCGACCCCACAACACGGCTCCACCACCACCACCTCCGCCAACGAAGCGGTGTCCGTGTCTTGTGTAGCTAGTTGTGGTATTGGTAAATAACTTGTCTTGCCCACCACGAGGTGCTATGCCCGGTATTCAGATCTCGGTTGCAGCATGTGCTGTTGTGGTGTGGGTTCAAAAAGTCTATTCTGATGTCGGTAAAGGAAACTATCTCCCTGACAAGTGCAGCAGCACAGGACTCGTGCCGGTACCTAGATGTCCTGCACTACTCGAGTACTGACATCCACGACCAAGTTGTTAACGGTAGATGGGTAATAGCACTACAGCGTACGGTACATCGGTTCCTCTACCGAAGTCCGGTACTTTTTTTTTCTTCTTCCTCCAATTTTAGTATTGGACTCCACACTCCGATGCATGCCTTCCAAGAATAAAAATTCGCATAAGGTACTACTGTAAATTCGAAGATGCGTTGGCCAATAATCCCCCCTGTCCTGGAGCACTGGTGTCGAGTTGGTCTCCGAGCAGTAAATCTTCCTAGGCTAACGTTGTGCATACACCGGTTTGCGGGATCTCTTTTCCTCTCCCGTCACCCATTGCAGCACAGACGGCTCCCGTCCACCCTGGAATAAAGAAAACCAATAGGTTGGACGGTCGACCTCCAGTGCAGCATGATGGGGCAACGTTGTGATAAAGCGCCAGCGCGTGGCCAACAAAGGCACGGTGTCGTGTTGCGGTGCAAAAAATCACCCGGTGATGGGAGCATGCTCAAGTAAGCGTTCCTTGACTACCACACTCCAAGCTGCAAAGAGATGGAAAACGGTTCCCATTATGAGATGTTCCGTTCTCTCCTACTGTGGTTTAATACCAGCTTTATGCCGTCAGTAATAATGACAAGCATCGGGGATCTGAATTAGCTTCTCTTCGGGTAATCCCCATGTGTTTGGCATTTCACTTAAGGGGTGGGTCTGTGCACCTAAATATGACCTGCTTGCCCCAATGATCGATTCCACGTGTTTACAGCTGAGAGCAGGTGCAGCACCAGTAACTTACTCGAGTAGTGCTATGGGCCCCCCTAGAGTGTGTGCACACGGCGCAAGGGAAGGGTTAAACGCTCCCGGCAACCTAATTTACTTGGAGAGAGTACCGCTTCCTTGTTCAACTTCCGCAATGTCATACCTGACATATTCGTGCCCGATTCCGAGTTTCAGTGCCAAGGTACCAGCAATTTACTTTGGGGCTTTTGCGGGAGGGCGTGGTCGGATGTCTCAGATGGGGAATCGGTAATGGGTACAAGTAGTTTGGAACGAGTGGTGGGTCATGAATTAGGAACTTAACCTATCCCTTGGAAACTTTTAGGATTAGCCGCAATTTTAGGCTCTATATTTCTCCGATACTGGTAGCTGCACCTACCGCACTGGAGTACCGCTAGCCCATGAAGGGATTCAGGACACCGTATTGGTCCGCCGGCTACCTTTCGAGGAGCATGATGTCATCACTCGCCCCCTCGGAGACACAACCCTTCAAATTTTGCAGAGCCCAATCTTCGTGGTGATACACTCTCCCTGGAGACTGTCTTTAGTATTTACAACTGCTACCGGTATCCATCAAAATGCCATACGATGTATCTTCACAAGCATTCGCCTTCACCGCTCTTTCCCCCTCGAGCCAGTTAAACCTCGCTGCACGAATGAGGACCCGTGCTCTCATCGATTTCGCCTTTGAATCTCCCGCTTTCCGCAGCTTCTTGTTATCCAGAACGGAAGCGATTGTTACCGAAGCTCTCAGGGTTCAGTATGGTATCATCCCTCATACCGCCAACTATGACCACTGCGGGCCCCCACTCTCACCGGTGCGCACCCGAGATCACAAGCTAAATCGTATGTCCGAAGTCCCTTTCCTGCAAAGGCTCAGGGATGAGGAACTCGGTGGTGAGAGAGTCAGGAGATTGCTACAGTTACTCGGGGGGACTGAGCAAGATTATGGGGTTGGGGCCCGTGGCCTGATCAAGTGTGCGTTGAAATATGATTCCCTTCGAAATAGTGGGGGTGGGCTGGGTGCGAGCAGGAAAATCGGAGACTGGCTGAGGAGCTCTTATACCGACTGGGGAATAATGGAGATGGTGGAAGTTTACGATAAATTAAAAGAGGCAATTGAGGAGGCGTTGGGGCTGCAAAGACTTGAAGAAAGGGTAAAGTTGTTGCTGATCGATAGACTATTGTGCGGGATGGATATTCTCAAGATATGGAGTGTTGGGGGTAGGACCAGTTTCGAGGATTTGGTTCGTTTGGGTATCATTGAGGTGATCAGGCCAAAGGGAGGGTGGGGATTGATAGGGAGGAAGCCGTTGCGAACTAACAATTGGAGGGTTTGTGATGAGGACTGCGCAGGGTGGTTTATCAGACCCGCGGAATACGCACTCTCGTGTATAAATGAGCCCTTCGACGATATCTCCCTTTCGGCTAGTACTGGATCTGTCGACGAATTTGATACCGAAGTCTGGGAGGACAAATCCTACGTAAGCTTTCCTCTACTAAAACAACTATATGAATTCTAAATCATCCAATACCTCGCATAGTCACCAGGCTACCCACCCCGCATTCTAGGGCCTCCGATATCAGCGAAGGGGGGAGTCGGGCGAGCTCAGCATCCAGAAAATCCTCCAGCGCACGCTCCCCAAACAACCGCAGACATCGGTGTTGGGGGGGCCTACCGGTATGTGGGTTTGAGAAACCCTTGGAATGTCAGATCTCCTATACGTAAATTTCGGATTGATGAGGTGTCATCCTACTGAACTTTACACCGAGCTTCATTTCGTACTCAATTTTTCAAATGCATATTGTTGCACCTGTTTTGTATTTTACCTTTTTTCCGGCGTCCTCGCCGAACATATACAAAGCATCACACAGGCGGAAGCTTTTGAAAAAATATTTTCGCACGGATGGGGGTCCCTTATCCCTCCTCAGGTGGAGAGTATGCGAGGGCGTTGGTCGCGCTCGGGATTGTCCGAACTCGTGGGCGATACCACCTTGTTTCATGTTGAATTTTACAGCTTTTTAGCCTAGACACCGTCACCCAAGTGGAATCAGGGATTGGCCAGCTTGCCCTCTAGACAGGAAGCTGGTTTTTAATGTTAGGTCAATTTCAATTCATTTTACCCTTTTGTTTTCTTTAGTTGGGGTTTTTTTATCCCTTCCTTCGGCTTAAGTTAGTGGTCTTCTATTGTAGCTTGAGCATCATCCCCATACCTCCACAACTACCATTATTTCTAGCACTACCGCTACAGCTTCCTAGTGATAATCATTTGGTGCCTATGCTCGTGTGAGCTGTGTGTCTCCAATTCAACCACAAACGGCTTTTTCTCGAGACAAACTGATCGCGAGTGAGAATCAAATGCTTACGTCACTCAGGAAGCAAGAACCCTAGACCCTGTACCGCTATTTCATGTTATATAAGCTCGCTTCAGCTTATTCATCCCCCACGCTCCCCTCCAACAGAGCTTCGAGGAAGCTCGTTCTAACAACCACATTCAACCTTTCACCATCACAATAACAGGAGGGCAATAACAATCATAGCCATGGCTGAAATCAAAGATGATTCCCTCATTTCAACCCACCCCTCCACCTCAGGGCTGCAGATTGCTCTACACCCGCTGGCACTCTTAACCATTTCAGATTACATTACAAGGCACACACTCAGAAGACAGGTCGGGCCGATGGTAGGTGCGCTTCTAGGCACCCAGGAAGGTCGAGATATCGCCATCGAACATGCGTATGAAATTATCACTTTGGTGGATAAGGATCAGGTTAGGATTGACGAAGAATGGTTCGACAACAAACTCAGGCTTTGTGAGTCCCCCTTCTTGGTCTCTTAGTCTCTATCGGTTTACTGATGCGGGAAATTTTTAAAAAAAAAGTCAAGGAAACCCACCCAAAACTTGATCTGCTCGGCTGGTTTACAACTACTACTTCACCTACGTTCGCTCCATCGCTGCATATGGTTCCTATCCATCAGAAGATGCTAAACTACAACGAGTCGGCAATTATCCTCTGCCTCAATCCTGCCCCAAACGCATCCGCCGGTGGTGGCGGGAGACTTCCGTTGGGGATTTACGAGTCCATTCTCGAAACCGAGGACGCGGCTGCTGTTGGGACCGTCGAGAATATGCTGAAGCTTAAGTTTGTGCCGTTGAAGTATACCATCGAGACTGGCGAGGCTGAGATGATTGGTGTGGACTTTGTTGCCAAGGGTGGTTTCGGCAACGCTACAGCTGAGGCTTCAGGATTAGAGAGCACAACTGAGGGGAAAGTTGTTCCGAAGGATGCCAAGAAGATTAAGCTTGCAGATGAGTTTGCTGAGATGATTAAAGGGAAAGGGAAGGAGAGAGATAGGGGGGAGAGGGCTGGGGAAGAGGCCGAGGACAAATTGAACGTGGGGACCCAGAATGATGAATGTAAGTTTTTCTCTCCCACTGGTTACGGCCATGGCCGGTACGAGTGATATTGATAAATGGGCAGTGCTGGCGAACTTAACCGCCAAGGCAAACGCCATCCGCATGCTTCACTCCCGGATTCGCCTTTTGACAAACTATCTCTCTAATCCCCCTCACGACAAACCAAACCACCAGCTCCTCCGCGCTTTTAAATCTCTCACACATTCCCGTCTCCCACTGCTCACGCCGGCCGACGCCGGTGCGTTCCGTCAGGAACAGCTTGCGGAGCAATCCGATGTGCATCTCGTGGCACTGCTGGGGGTCCTAACAAGGAGCATCGAAGAAGCGCGTGGTGTTGGTAAGAAATTTGCTGGAATCGAAGCGACCAATAGAGCAAACATGAGGATGGGGGGTTCAGGTGCTGCTGGTGAGTCGGCTGTTTGGGAGAACTACGGCCCGCCCAAAGACCCTACGAGGAGGGGGAGACGCGAGAATAGTGGTGGTGGTTCGGCTCCTTTCGGGAATTACCCCGGTAACTTTTAGTTTGTAGTAACCATAGATTACCTTTTCTGCCTGGGAATATTACAACGGGGTTCTATTGGACGGAGTCATTCATTTTTTTGTTTTATTAGATTAGCGAGTGATTGATTGTGATGACATTTGAGGGTATGGGACGGTAATGTGAGGGGAATAGGTTGTAGGAAGTTGTGATGTTTTCCAACAGAAAATTCTCCGAGGCTTATTTGTACGTACTTTACGGCGATGTCTGCTCCCTGGTACGGTGCACCCGTTCCTGGATGAGATGGGGAAGAGCCAATAACTTGGGTCAGGTGGGGAGCGAAACACGTGATATCCCACCTTGACCTTTCACTTCCGGCACATGCCGATCTGACCCTCGGGCAAGTTTGCATATCATACTCGACTCCCAACTTCCAGCTTCCATCGCCCTCATCACACACCTCTGTTCTCTTAACTCAATTCCTCCGCAGCAAACCACAAATATAACAACAATACCCCAACCATGACCTCCCTCCGTATCCTCGTCCCAATAAAGCGGGTCATAGACTACGCTGTACCTTCCCCCCCCTCACTCCCCCATCAATTTCAACTCCTTTTTCCAAAAGCCCAATCCTTAACTAAAAATTAACGAAAACCGGGGGAAAAAAAAAGGTGAAACCCCGCGTCAACGCCACGAAGACCGCCGTGATGACCTCGGGCGTGAAAATGTCCATGAACCCCTTCGACGAACTCTCCATCGAAGAATCCGTGCGCTTGCGGGAGCGCAACAAAGCCACGGTGCAGGATATCCTCGCCTTCTCCGCCGGCCCGGCCAAGGCGGCCGACACGCTGCGTACCGCCATGGCGATGGGCGCGGACCGCGCACTGCTTGTAGAACTCGACGAGAACCGGCCGGAGGAGAGCGATCTGGAGCCACTTGCCGTGGCGAAGTTGCTAAGGGAGGTTGTGCACAAGGAGGGGTGCAACATGGTCATCTGTGGGAAGCAGAGTATTGACGATGACTCCGGACAGACCGGACAGATGCTTGCTGGGCTGCTGGGGTGGGGACAGGCTACACAGGCTGCGAAGGTGGGGGTGCAGGGTGATGAGGTTGTCGTTACGAAGGAGGTGGATGGTGGGGAGGAGGTGGTTAGGGTGAAGTTGCCCGCGGTGGTTACGACGGATTTGAGACTTAATGAGCCGTAGGGGTTTCCCCATCTCCTGTTAAGAATATGTGAGAGTGAGAGGGGGTTGTTGACTTGTAATTGGTGGCATAGGCGCTACGCTACACTCCCGGGCATCATGAAAGCAAAGAAGAAACCAATGGAGAAAAAGACATTGGCAGACTTCAACGTGGACTTCAAAAAGAGGTTGGAGACCTTGGAGGTCATCGGTATATATCCTTCCCCCCTCCCTACATTTCCCCCCTCCCTTGATAACTAACGGTATTAGAACCGCCCCCACGTCAAGGTGGTGGAAAGGTCGACTCAGTGGACGGCCTCATCTCACGATTGAAGGAACTAGGGGCTATCTAATAATCCGATAATATCCTATACCACTATACCTCATCTTTTACTCATTTCTCTCTCTCTCACCCACTCTAAGATCCCTGGACCCTTCATTAGTACTCGTTGCTCACATATATGAAGAAAAAAGCAGTCACAAAAAGTACAACACAATATATAGCTTGCGATTTCCTTTCCTTCCACTCATGTTTTATTTCTAACTTCTGGTACTTCATTTCATTCTGTCTACTTGCTCCTTCCATCCCCACGATAGATAGACTCATACTAGTCAACCTTCTTTGTTCGCAGGAATTTAAGCAAAGGAAGGGCAAAAAAAAAAAGGAAATCCCAGCCCAATTTTTCAATAGGACAGAGCCACGATATAACCCGCGAATGAAAAGCTATGATATAAAAAAGAAAGCAAGCAGCCAAGTAAGACAATAATGCATTCCGTCTGACATTTTTCTTCTTTTAATACTCCCGTTGCCCATCTTTTACTCAAGCCATGATATCGTACTTCACAGGTACTGTAAAAGTAAAGAAGAAAAAGTAAGAAAAAGAAAAAGAAAACGTACCACCCGGGGAGAAGAAAAGAAACTATTGATACACACTCCCACAAATTTTTTTGTCATCGTACTGTTCATTACCTGATATCTCCCAATTTTGTTAGACGTTCCATTCCATTCCGTTCCGGGAGGTAAAAGGCTTTTCTTCGAACCTCTTCCGTCAAGGGGCCCCGCGAGCAAGGAGAACAGATCCGGACCACTTTGAGAAACGAAAAAAGAACCGCAAAACAAGAGTATCGAAGAGCGGAACAACCCGTTTTTATAGTTAGAAATCAATCCCCTCTCCCAACCAATCAATAGAGAAGGAAACCCGTAGCTGCCATGCAAATGAAAAGTCAAGACCGGACCGAGCAAGAATGAAAGAAAATGCCTGAAAATGCTCAACGACGTCTCCTAGAACCGCTAGCCCCAGCATTGCCGGAATTACCACCGTTGCCACGACCACGTTCGTACGCTGCCAGGCGTTCCCTGGAAACGTCCGGGTCTACAGGCATCCAGTATAGTTTCGGCTTGGTGGTGGTGGAGCGGAAGAGTTGGTCGAGGTCCTTAACCACGACTCTTCCGCCGCCAGTGGTGCGCTGGGTTGTGCTGTTGGTGGTGGTGGAGTCAGTGGTTGCGGTGGCCAAGTTCGGGGCGGTAGTTCGAGCACCTGTAAAAAATAAAAGGAGAAATAAAGTTAGCACGTGGAAGAATGTCTGGAGACGGCTTAAGGTTTATTGTAGTTTCCCGAGAGAGCGGCAAAGGAAAAGAAGAAAAAAAAGAAAAAGCAAGGGGTAGGTAAACAAAGCACAACGAACCAAAGTCTCTTTCCGCAATCTGAGTATTCCTCCTCTCCCCTCTCGGTCCCGTCGGTGCCCCCAAAACTTCTACTCCGACATTCCCACCGGGACCAACTCTTCTTCTGCCCCCAACCTCTTCCAGCTCGGCACGAACCCCACCTTCACCGGCTTCACGGTCGTAAACGACCTCCCAGCGAGCTCCAGCACCACGTTGCCTCTCCCGGTCAACCCACCCCGCAACCGACTCCTCGGGGACAAAGTCCGCCCAGAGTGGTTTCCTAGAACGTTCGTTCGGCCAGATCTTCGTGTGGATTCCAACACGCACGCGCGTTGCGGCGGTGAGAGTGGTGAAGATTATTAGAGCGTGAGTTTTGATGGTGTCGAGGTACAGGTACTCTATTGGGGACTCTGACGGCTGGCTAGTTGTGGCGGTAGAAGTAGAGGAAGGAGTAGAGGCGAGCGCAGTGAGGTGGGCTTTCAGGGCCGGTTCACTGAGCGGACGGGCGAAGTTGCGGATGTAGAGGGCCCGGGTGGCCGGGTGGATTGAAGGCGGGATGGGAGTATCATCCTCATCCTCTATTTGAGTGGTCGGTTGATTCATCGCTTGGTCAGTTGCTTGGCTGTAGTGGTGAGAAGCAGCCGGAGGATTGTTTGCAGTGATGGCACTGGAGGAGTCATTGAAGAGGCCTTTGAAGCGAGCATCTCTAGGGCGTGTACGTTGGGGTTGGTTTTCTGTAGAGTCCCGCCGGGGTTTCTTTGAGATTGTGCCCTCATCCGATCGTTGGCTCTCAGGTTCGTCGACACGTGCCGAGGGGGGAGCTTGGGGTATTGAGTGACGCTTACGCTTACGGATGTCTTCGCTTGTATCCATTAGGTCGATAGATGCTTGATGAAGGTTTGTTTTTGAAGTAGATTCTGCGGCGGTGTCACCCTGGACTGGAGTCGGCTCTGGGACAATGCTTTTTTCAGCGGGTGGAGAATGTGACGATACGTCAACCATCTTTGAATCCTCGTCCCCCGCTATTTCACGAACGGGCTCTTTAGCAGCAGCAATGACGTGTTCTTCCGGCCTCACTCGCTCCATTTCAGTCCCTTGTTTAAATTCTGAAATCGACTGTTCCGCGGCGGGAGCCTCTTCCTTCCTTCCAATAGTTGGCCCAGTCCCCGGTGTCTCATCCGAAGCAATCTCGATCTTGGTGGTGGTGACTTCTTCTAAAACTCCCTTTCCTACCATCTCATCCTCAGATTTAGCTTCAGGCTCTGCGGCCAATTCACTAGCTTCCTCCTCTCTAACTTTCTCGACAACCTCAGCTTCCACCGGGTCAATCCCAAGCTTAGCTTCAGGGTCCGAAGCTCTCTCGACAACCTCTGGTTCCACAATCTTCTCCTGAGAAACCTCCTCCTCCATGACTTCCGTAGCGATAACAGCCTCGGTCTCTGGCTCGGGTGCAGGTTCAGGAACTATTTCGATCGTAGCAGGTTCAACTTCGGTCGGAGCCTCAGGTTTTGGAGCCTCTTCCTCTTGGATAACCTCCGGTTCTACAACATTTTCCTCAATAGCTACAGCCTGCGTAGTCTCGACAATCGCTTCTGGTGCCGTCTGGGGGAAAGGAACAACCTCCCTTTTCTCCTCGACTACCTCCGGTATCGGCTCGGGCTGGGGCTCTGGTTGAGGCTCCGGCGCGACTTCCTCATCTCCGTTCACCACCTCCTCTCCTTGCTGGCTCTCTGCTGGTTCTTCCTCCTCCTCCTCCTCCTCCTCCTCCTCCGCCGCCGCCTGTGCTATCGCTTCTGCCTCCGCCGCGCGCTCCTGAATAACTTGCTCAGCTAGCCTTTCTACAAGCGCATGCTTCAACCCTCCGACAGGTAGACCGCGCTTTTTCAACTCGGCCTTTAACTCCGTCACCTTGAGCGACGAGAGCGTGTTAGGGTCGAGCATGTCTCGGCGCGTAAATTGTTTTCTTGCGTTTGTTGTATTCGCTGCAGGCTTTAAGGAATTGATGACTGAGTGTGGAGCGTTGAGTGTTAGGAGGTATGAGAAGGGGGGGGGGGTGTGAGGATGGAGTAAAGAAAGGATCGGAGGAACTGAGTTATGAAGAATGGAAAACAAGGCTGGAGGGAATTCCCTTTGGGTTGCTGTTGCCAAGACCTGTGCTCGATTGGGCTCCAGCGTGATGGGAGGTTCGCTGAGGGGGTACTGGTGAGGCTGATGGCATTCAGAGGAGTTGGGTTCGATATGGTATGATGACCCTACTGCATGTAACAAATTACCCATATTCACTACTGGTATCTATGGTACAAGTGCCATGGGTGATGTTTTCGTACAAGACAGGGTTACCAGTATTGCATTACTACAACTTAGCTAATGCTAAACCCGCGCCGAATCGGCATTGAGTTACGGCATGTCAAACTCCCGACAGCCCTCACCAAAACAACAAATAAAACAACCACAAAATCACAACTCGGCCAAAGCCCGCGCAACCCTCCACCACAAAAGAATACCAAAACAAATTAACCGTCCCCCAAACAAAGCCCACACCCAGGCGCAAGCCAAGTACCAAACGGCGGTACCTCATCATCCCCACACACCGACTCCTCCACAGCACAACCAACATCCACATGAGTCTGTAACCCCTCCCAAACCGACTCATCAGAAAGGAAGGAGGTAAACCGACCACCACACGGGCAGCGCCAAACCAAGCGCGTCCCCCCATAAAGGGTCCCCTCCGGACAAAAATGTGCCGGCACAACCACCGGCCCGTCCCCAACCACAGGGTCAACAACCGACCCACCAGGCACCATATCAGGTACCACGTCCCCAACCACAGGGTCAACAACCGACCCACCAGGCACCACATCAGGCCCCACCTCCACAACCACAGCAGGCGTCCCCAACCCCTTACGCTTCCTGCCCGACCGACGCTTCCGAGCCTTACCCGAGGCCCCGCCAGCCACAATCACCCCCCCAAGCACCACATCCTCATCGCTAGAGTGTGCCACAGCCACCCGAGCCACACCACCAGCCACAACCAAAGACGCCACAGATGGCAGCCTCACCACCACCTCAGCCACCTCCTCCCCGCAAGGAGAGGCCACATCACCACCCCCAACAAAAAGTCCGGTAAGGGACTCAGGAACACCAGACCGGGTGTCAGACCGTGTAGAGCAAGGGCCACAAGTGGCCAGCGGAATAGCCCGCAAGGAATCAATCTCCCGATCCTTCAAACAGAGGCGGCGAGAGAGAACGGAAACATGGTGCCGTAAGCGAGAAACTTCGGCCTCGAGGGCAAAGGACTTCTCAACAGCACGAGAAAGCGACACGGAAGACCGCAAAGCGGAAGCCACCGAGGGTCCGGGAGTTCGTCCAACCATATCCAAACGACAGCAAAGGCAGTCAAAGAGAACAGGAAGATAAAGCAACCGGAAAGATTCAGACAGGAGATAAACTGATCTCCCGACGAACGAACTAAAATCAGGTAGAAGGCCTGAGATTAGAGACTTGAAGCTACCGTGAGGTATGAATCAAGGACCATGATAGGCAGAACCGTGAAATGTGACAGGTCACCGAAGGTTTAAACAAGACAGGGATTATTTTGCGGGTTAACCTAAATTAACTGTTCGTTAATTTTCTAGGGGGCACTTGTACTTAACTTACATCTATGGTGCCTAGGGAGAGACACAAGCACGAAAAAATTGACCCCAGTCTCCCGAGCGCCACGACAAGCCTGCGATCAGGGGGAGAAAAAAAACTCCCCATCATAAATTCGCGGTAAGATACATTCAAATTCCCACCCGACAAAGGGGGGTCACCCATTGAAAAAGAATGGAAATTTTCATAAAAACCAGAAGCACCATTCCGAAAAGAATGCTCCCCGAAAGGGCGGACCGCAACACGGTACAATACAGTGCCCTTGTAAAAAAAACCCCCCCCCCAAACAGAGGACCTGGCGCTCCTCACCCATTTACCTCTTTGACCCGTGCAGTAATTGCGGGGGAGGGCAACCACTACTCGCCCATTCTAGAAATAATCCGAGGGGCAGAAAACAGACAAGTCCCATATTAATAAGGAAGGTCAGCAACTGCTCAAGGCAAGGTGACAAAATATGAGCTGAAAAATTATCTATGCTCTATCTAACCTAGTCCCACTACTAGCTAGCTGTCTGCCGTATTGACGAGGGGGGATCTATTCCGAGTCACGGAATATCAATTTACTTTTCTAAAGCCATGAAATCCTCTGGGAGATATGTCTTTCCTTGAAGGAATACCATAGTCTAACGATCAATTCAAGTGATTGGGACACCTTGGAGGTTCAAGTGGAAATGAATGCTATCAACTGTTAATTCTCGGTTAACGGATACATTGAGGCTCAATAATCACTGTCCTAGAATAGGCTCACAAAGAGAACGGTAATCTCAGGACGCAGCAAATGTCCTGAAGGAGGACCTATGGCTGCCTCCCCCGTAATATCAACTTATCACACTAGCAAGGAGAGGAAGCAGGAAGGTTATCAACTTGTAATAAATATGATAATATATCGATCCATCACTGATCTGATCTGAGCTGGGTATCGTACCGGACATGCTTTTATCCCTTAAACCACTGAGACCCTCTAGTCTAGTTTACAATTTGCCGGTACTACCCTATTCCAGTAATCCTGACCATATCTGCTACTCGAGTGCAGCAATCCTACTGTACTAGTATTAAGTCATTTCGTCACATTAATGATGGGCAGTCCAGATTTCGCAGCGTTCTAAGCACTACTACCGCACTAAGTCCTGGAGCCTTTTCTATCACAATGGGCTCAGTGTAGATAGATTTCACTCTGTGCTAAACAAACCCTGGCCCCAACCCATGAAGTCCACTCGCGGGAAAACGTAGTGCTTCAAGGGATGGTAATGAAAATTTGGTGAATAGGCATACAGCACTTCACATGCCGCTCAGTGTGTGTGGTCCTCAGGAAAAAAACCAATTCGATTTACCTACCCAAGGGGAGGCGGAAGAGCCCGTAAAAATCGGAAACTGTTTCTGCTAATCCCGTACAAATCTCTAGCGACAAGGGTGATGTTTTTCGATTTTAATAAACCCCCCGAGTACACCAAGTCCCCCATCCCATCCCATCATAAGAGACCAAACGTAAAAAATACATCAATGGCGTCCACCAGGTGCCACAAAACATCCTAACCAAAGCCCAAATAGATAATCAGGGTGTCGGGGCGAAAATCGAAGAAATTACTCTGCCAGAGAATGTTTAAGCAGCCGGGGCAGCCGGAACGGCCGGAGCAGCCACGCCCTTGTTGGCAATGTCATTCTTAGCAGCCTCTGCTCTCTTGCTGAGACTAGCTAGCACGTTCTCGGGAACCACACCAACACGCTGTTTGCTCAAAAGGTCAACCAACAGGGTGTTAGGGCGTCCGCTCCTGGAAGGCTCGAAACGAGCTTGCTCAGCCTTGTAGTCGGCAACCTGTTGAAGATAAGAGTCAAAGAGGAAGCTAGAGTCCAATGGGCCACCCTTAGCCTCGGGGTGGAATTGAGTGGACATTATTGGACGGGAGGTATGGATCATGCCTTCATTGGATCCGTCGTTCAAGTTGACAAAGTATTCCTTCCAGTCGGAGGAGCAGAGAGTCTTAATATCAACTGCGTATCCGTGATTTTGTGATGTGATGTGGCATCTTCCGGTGGTGAGGTCCAAGGCGGGAATGTTGTGCGCGCGATTGCCGTACTTCAACTTAATGGTTTTGGCACCAGCAGATAGGGCGAGCAGCTGATGTCCGAGGCAAATACCCATGATAGGACCATTGTACTTCTCCATCAACTTGCCAAGGTGGTAGACGGTCTTCTGGCAATGGGTTGGGTCACCGGGTCCATTGGTGCTAATGTCTTATCAGCCATTGGTTCCGGGGGAAACAAGAAAAGGGGAAACAAACATGAAAACACCGTCAAAGTGGTGAGCGTATTTGTGAATGGGGTAATCCCATGGAAAGCAAGTAACACTTGCACCCCTACCAACCAAACTCCTCAAGATATTCTCCTTGACACCACAGTCGATAACAGCAACGTGCAGGTCGCCACTGCTGCTCGAAACATGGAACGGAGCCTTGGTAGACACCTTCTCAACTAAATTGATCTGTTCGGGGTCGGTAAAAGCCTCGTCCTGGTCGGCGTCGTACTCTTCGCCAATGGTGATTCTGGCTAGTGAGGAACCCTGCTCCCGGAGGTAGGTAACAATCGCTCTGGTATCAACCCCGGAGATGGCGGGAACACCCTCACGGGCACACCAGTCGCCCAACGACTCAACAGCAGTCCAATGCGAGTACTTAAGCGCGGCATCGGCAACCACAATTCCGATAGCCTGGATGTTGGGAGATTCAAAATACTTTAATAACCCGTGCTCATCCCTAGCGGCGGAGGGAACGCCGTAGTTTCCGATAAGCGGTTGGGTGAAGACGAGAATCTGCCCACGATAGGACGGGTCCGTCATGGATTCGGGATATCCGACCAGAGCGGTGGAGAAGACGGCTTCTCCGGAGGTGTTGGAGCGAGCTCCGAACGACTTTCCATGAAAGATAGGACCGTTCTACAACTCATTAAAATCAAATTGCTCACGCAGATGGCGGGGGAGGCGGTACTACCCTAATAGTAAAGGTTGCGCGATCATGACTGACTGGAGTGCTCCTTTCCCTAGTGGGTTGCGGCATTTGCCTACCGGTACTACCGGTGATGGTAGCCAGGCCCCTCATATTGCTGAAGCCAAGACGGCCAGCCATAGTAGAGTTAAGAGAAGGCTTGAAGCCTTTTGTCATGATCTGGCGAGCAAACATTGTCTGGAAAAGATTGATGTTCGGGTACAGTATAAATGTAATTGATCTGATATTCGGTGGCAGACGATACCAGCTTAGTATGATGAATTTTTCCAGACGTGATCTATCACCAATGTTAGGATCGACTCATAGCAGTGTAAACCCTCTTTCCCTCCTCCCTGCCTCCGTCCCCGGATCAAACTTGGGGTCACAAGCATGTCGCGTACCTGAGATGTAGTCCTTTAAACAAGTCAGTCAGCCGGTCAATTGAGGGCTCGACGCAACGGTGCGGAAGTGAAAAAAGAGTGGACAGAATCAATTCTGGAAAGAGAGAAGAGAAAAAAATGCAACAAGTGGAAAAACCAAAAAAGCGGGACAATCTTCATCTGGAAGTCAGGAGAGGTGGGGGGAAGAGAGGGACTCATGTTGAAATAGAGTAAACAAACGTAAACAAACAAAACCAGCTCAAGTTGAGCTAACGAGAAAAATATGGTGAGAGGACAAGAGAAAATGACTGGACAGGACTGTGGACAATGGTGGCAATACGATGGAGGGGGGAGTGAAAAAAACATACCTGCGAAGTGAATTCGGAAGGAAACAATCGCATACGGGCAACTTTTCTATGCCTTCGACAAACGAGAAGTCCCTTTCGATGAAAAGGGAATTGTCAAGGCCTAAAGTTTAAAAAGGGTCTTTATGGAGAAGGAGGCTATGAAGCAACAAAAAAAGATATTTTTGCCGTTCAGTTTCGCTGTGCAGTGGGAGGGAAAGAAAGAGAGAGGGGTGGTTGGAGAGAGAGAAGTGGGGAGGATTTTATCTTTTGCTTCCCAGACTACCGACAGTCCGTTAAATTTCGGTAAAAGAAAAAATTGGCAGGGAAGGGGGGGCGATAATGGTGGGGACAGTTGAACTGTGGTGGCGAGGGTTAGTAGGGTATTCCCCAAATGCCGTCTTTGTGAGTGGTCGGTGTGACAGACAGAACCGTTTTTTCTTTCTAATTTAGCAATGTCTACTGTGCGATAGCCGTTACGGTAGGTAGTGGGCATGCCGGAGGAGAGCAATTATCCTTTTCAATTGACAATTTGTATTGCGCAACTTCTATAACTATGCATCAATTCCTCATGCCGACATCATCATCACCACCACCACTACCACAGCACATCTGTCCCACAACGGATACGGTAGAGATCTGTTGTCGTGAGTGGTAGAAGCTGAACCCAACCGCGGATGCCCACAAATTCTTCATCTACTAGTATGATACTTGTACAACTGCTATGGTACAATCGTTAAGACGAACCCCCAAACCACGGCCGGCATATCTTCTAATGTACGAGTACTGTACCTTTTGCTCAAGTATGATACCGCTCGGCGCCGGCATATTAAATTTCCATAGTCGGAGCTCAAACCAAGGACCCTGACGCAATAGGAGGGAAAAAAACAGAAAGAAAAAAAAGAAAAGAAAGCCTTCTTTTTTCTTCTCACATCCTCAGGATGCATCGTTATCCCTGCAGCGCAGGTCATCTTGGCAAACGCAAGAGGTCACGAAGCCCACAGAACGTATCCCGCGGCACGATGCAGAATTCAGTATCGCGGCAAATGGCGACTGTTCCTTTACACCTTCATTCGGCAGCTTCACTCAGCAGCACCCCAGTTTTTCGGAATACTTTCTTCGCCCTGTGAGCACCTGCGGTGGCTAAACCTCCAGGACTTTGGGGGTAGGTTCACATTATAGGTATAATGCCGTACATATGGGAGTGAAATAGGAAGGGAGGCAACAAACACATAATGCAGCTCCATATGCAGGTCTTCTTACACGAGATGCAAGGGGCGCAAAGGCAACTCTATTCCGTAAACATGCAAATGGGTAACTTATATTCTCCCAGGGTCCAATATCTCCTCCTTACGCCTTCCCAGTCCTGTTCCTTCTGCCCTTCATCCTCACCCAGTTCGAAGGTCTCCCACGTGGTCTCGAGCCCAGCGTCATATAGATCCATTTCTACGACTCTGGTGTACACGTCGTAAGAAATTCTCCTGTCGGCACCGAGTCCATGGAAGAAACTGAAGCGTCCACCTTCCTGGGAAAGTAGTGCGATGACATACTCTGAGAAGAAAAGCTTCAGCTGAGAGTAGTCCTCTGCAAAGGTGTCGAAGTAGATAGCGTTGATGGTCTCTCCCGTTTGGATTAATGGGTCGAGGACCTATTTGGCGTGTCAATAGTCGACCGAGTAAGATATCGGGGAAGGGTACGGGGGCCTGTAATTGCCCAGGGAACCAACATCCTGCCATCGGCCTTCTAGAATCTCTACTCCAGGCTTCTTATCCCAACCTTCTTCTTTCATCTTCTTAAGGACATCCTTGTGGGGCTCCACGATTATGTGCCTGGCGACGTTTTTCTTCTGGACTAATGTGTCGAATATGCCCATTCCGAAGCCGATGTTCATGATACTTCTTCCTGGTTCTTCACCGGGGAGTAACGCCTCGACACTCCGCTCCATGATATTTCTTTCCCACTCCATCATTACACCATTGTTGTCCGAGTCGAGAAGTTTACCCTCATGATATTTTAGCTCCGACCCTAGGTAGCTTTCCGAGTTAACATCTTTCTCCTCCACTACTACCTCTACTGCAGCCTCAATGCCACTTCCTTCCTTCTCCGCCCATTCCATTCCTCCCCCTTTCTCTCCATCCAGTGCCTCACCCTCATCATCCTCATCATCAATCTCCTCCCACCCCCCCAACCTCGCCAGGACCAATTCAGCCCTAACGCCCGCCTCAACCATAATCTCATACAGCCCCTTCAATCCAAGCCTATACGCAATACATCCTGGTGTCTCCCCATCCACATCCAAGTCATTCCAAATAGCCCCATTCTGCAAAAGCAGCCTAAGCGTATCCTCTGCGGCCCTCAATTTCTCTGCGGGATCATCTTTGTTGCATCCCGCGATCGCGGCATGCAGGGGTGTCCGCTTGCTATCCGGGTCCTGGACATTCGGGGATGAGGTTTTTAACAGGGAGGTTAGGACGGATGTGTTATGGTCTGCTGAGGCGAGGAGGAGCATGGTTGTATTTAAGTCTGTGGGCGCTGGGGTTGATATTGTTGTCGCCATTGCGTGGACGCGCAGTAAGGCGTCGGCGTTCTTGTAGCAGTATGTGAAAGGTTTGTCGAGGGTGTGTGTTTTGGCGGTTTCCTTTTACTACCGGTATTAATATTACTACGGTATGGTGGGGCAGTGATCGATTCACCAGGTAACCAGTAACGTGTTCCACGCCATAGCGAGCGCCCGGGATAGCGAGCCATCTGCAAGTTTAGGCAATGTGATTGGCTAAACCCAAGTCCGGATCTAAATAGTGGCTAGTATTTGGGTGGATGGCTCGCTATGCCGGGCGCTCGCTATGGCGTGGAAGACGTTAATAGTTACCCGGACAGCATAGGATTTCGCGGTGATCTTTTCGATGGTGGGCTGCTTGAGGCTCAACTCCCACACTCTATTTTGTTTACCGTCCGAAGGTCTGCCTTAAACCGTAGCTTTGCCCGCATGACGGCTGAAGTTTCCTATGGTACGCTCACAGATATCGAGTTACTTCCCGTAAAGTAAGACAAAAAAGTACAATGCTTTCCCGCTTCTCCCACAGCCTTTCCCATATTTGAATGCCTTTTTGTACCCCTCAAATAGAACTCCTTTTCCTGATGTCCGATATCCCATCGCACCGCTGAAATAAAGTCCGGGAAAAAAGGAATTTTTAGACTATTAAATTATCGCACTTATTACTCTTGCACGGTGCCCTAACTTATCCGCCTTTCCTCTCTCCCGAGAGGGGCGTAGCAGCCCTCCGCTGCGTCTCTAGTTTACGGCGTTCCCCCTCGAGCTGTCCTGGTCAGATTTGACCCAATATATGAAAAGGCCCGAGCTTCAAACACATACCACTTTCTTAACATGAATCAAGGCATTTTGATCCTTCGATCTAACGCGATCCACAGTGTATGGCTCATCGATAATAACGTCATTGAACACGATGATTTGCTTATCGTGCCACCTGCACTTCATTCTATACCATGACATTAGAAAGTTAACACAATTTCACCGCACGGTACGGCAGCGCTAGGGATCAAGGCGAGGGTACATACGTTCTAGACAGCGCATCGTAAATATCCTGTGCTTCCTTAGTAACACCGACTCCCTTGTTTGCAATTCTCTCGGCTTCTGCTCTGGCTGCGTCCTTTTCTCTAGCAGCTACTGCCGCAATATCGACAGTTCCGATTTTGGGCTCGGCGTTGGTGAACGGTTGTGCAACCGAGCGCTGCTTTGGCGCTGAAAGAACAGTAACTTCCTTGAGGAACGAGATCTTGAGAATACGATAGTCCTGAGGAGAGTATGATTGTGCAACGTTCGCATTTTCGTTCACCGGGGTAGGGGGAGGATGAGCAGGCGACTGTATCAACGCAAGAGTTGAGGTCAAGGGATCGTAAGAGTAAATAGTCCCTTCATAGGTATCATCGATGATCGTAACAACACGGATGCTTTGGTATGGTTTGTTAGCTAGGTACAAAGGACGGAAAGGCCGACAGGTTACCGAAGACCAACAACCCAATCCAAGGCCGCAAGATTCCCTCCTGGGCCTCCAGTGTAGTTGACATTGTTTCCAGAGGCGTTGTTACGATCGCCTCCCCCTCCACCCCTCCCTCCAGCTGATTGACGCCGATTATCCATGACGGCAGTTGAAATCGTGGTGATTATTGTAGGCGTCCCGGATTGAAAGTGCTACGAGTTGTCCGCGCTGTAGCAACCGAAGCTCTGCTCCCCTTTGTGGAAGTTAGGGTTCCCTTGGACCGTTGTAGGAGTCGGACGGAATGACGATGGTATCCCGTGGAACTCGTCGGGTTCACTCCAGGGATAGAAAGTACGGTGATGATGAGAATAAGGTTGCGTGCGTGTGTAATCGCCCTAATCAATCTCAACAAGGGAAAGGAAAAGAAAGAAAAAAAGCGAAAGACGTTGAAAAGGAGCGACAGACAGTAGTTGCGCGGATCAGCACAGGATTGAAGCTGCACGCAGCAGCAGCAGCAACCACCCCTTAAACCTGAGAATAGTAAAAGAGTGCTCAAATAGAAGGGAAAAAATTGGGAAGAAACGACCAACTCCAACAGATTGAGAAGAGGAACAAAAAATTAGGGTCGGAAAGAGGGAGGGGGGGGGGATTAAAGGCGGACAGCCCCACTGAGTACCGTACAGTGCAAAAACAACCAACTATACTAGAAGAAGAGAAAGGGGGCAAGTGAAGGAGGGAACGTAAATGATAAAGGATCAAACGTTAAGGAAGAGGGGGAGGGGGAGGAAGGGAAGAACGAGTAAGGAAAAGGAAGTTCGCTTGGTGTGGGAGACAGAGAAGATTGGGGAGGGAGAAGCAGGAGAAGAAGTTGGCTTCGGTACTGCTTCTCTGCCGATGTCTCTCTGCAGGGGAGGAATGTCGTACCGTGATTTGGATATGGTGCTGGATGAACTACGGTGGCGTGCGCTACAACATGATGGGTCCGTTCGTTCCATAGCGCGAGCATCCCTTCCCATGTCTTATTTTTCCCTTCCCCAGCCCCAACGGTTGCTGTAAGGTGGTAGAGCCCTCTCCAGCAACCAGGCCCCCCAGTTCCCACCCTGTGATCTGTACTCGAGTACAGCACTTCACACCCTGAGCACAGTAGCTAGTATCAAATGCTCGGTACGGTACTGTGCAGTACTGAAAGGGCATGCACCTTAGCATCACCCTCAAGTTGCTAAAGACACTTGGTCCCATAGAGAACACTTAGTTTTTTTAAGGGAATATCTTCTTGTATCATCTTTTGGGCTGGAGCCTCCCTATCCCACCATATCTCTACGGTAATACTGGAAGCTAAAGTTAGTTATCGGTCAATTACTCGAGTAGAAGTCAGCCATTCACCCCAATAGCCACTGCAAGCCCCGTACTTTTGACGTGCAGACCCGATAAAGAATCTCCTCCCGTCATTAGATCTTATCAGATCCCCCCCCCCATGAACTGTGGTCTCTATTTGAAGTACTGATACCATTTGCCACTCTCAGATTGCCATCGACATTGCTAATAACCCCACGTCAAGATATTTGAGTAAGGATGAGCATTCTTGTTCTCGCACATCCTACGGTGGTTCCTCATCTTGGTCAAACTATTCACTACATTTTGTGGTAGCAATTCCACGAGTACTTTTAAGCATTTTAAAGGAGTCGTAGAGAAAACCTTTTGAATACCATGCGCTTGGCGGTCAATCCTTTCGGATACCATCGACCGGGAAATATACCATCGAGAAAGTGAAACCTTCACAGGGGCAACCCCAATTGGAACGAACAATGAACACTTTTACACACTCTAGCATACCGGTATCTTTTTATCCCTTAAACAATACAGGGAAATTGAAAAAGATGCCAGAAAAAATAAAGAATTACTTCAACCCTCCTAGCATTTTTCTAGAACCTCCTTACAATTATTTTTTAGCAATTTTCTAGGGGTTCTTGACTTAAAAAACTATCCCACAGAAAGCCATTCTGAGGTTGGAAAAATAAATGCAAGACATTGGCCACATTTACTCCTTTTTCACTTTATTTGTTAATTTTCTTTGTTGTTTAATGGTGGCCGAAGAGAGTGATGGTTCCATGCAATGGTTTCACTTTTTCGATGGTATATTTCTCGGTCAATGGTATCCGGAAGGGTTTCACGCCAAGAGCATGGTATTGAAAAGGTTCACCCGGAGTCGTAGCATGAAAACAGACAATGCGTCTTTCCAAGAACAATACCCTGCATCACCTACTCGAGTACCAAGAACCCATTTCTGGTACTGTGTGCTACACAGCATTAGTGGAACCCCAATGTCAAACTACCAATGGCCAGCACCAATCCTACAACAAATATTCACATATTCTCAGCCGTTTTCTTTTTGATGGACTGCGGTAATTCCAGTGTTCCTAATGTAAGTGGGATCTTTTTGCTTTCTCTCGAACCAAGGCAAAGTATATGGTGTGGGGGATAACGACAATATACTAGATAAGACTAATTTCTTGAAGCTTAACGCGCACATGTCTGGGCTACCCACCCCTAATATCCTTAAGCACGTCTACTGCCCTTTGTCGTGCCATTCTCTCCCATCCGAGAAGGTTCATTACGAATGTGCCCCTTCCAGTTGTCATGCTCCTTAAATGCTTCAAGTAGCCCACCATCTCTTTCAGTGGTACTGTTGCCACAACCGACCGCTTCCCTCTTATCCCCCCATCATTGTCACCAGCCTTTCCAGCTTGGCCAGGTGCATACACTTTTGAAATATCTAACCTCTCAACACCTCCTTCATCTCCACCACCAAGTTCCAAGACATGTCCTCCTCTCGCAGAAGAGAGATCACCAACTACCTTTCCAAGGTCCTTCGCGTCGACCATCACGATGACATTCATCATTGGTTCCATCAAAATACCTTCCTCGTTTGAGGCGATCGCTTCTTTTAACGCCGTTGTGACTGCTAAGCGTGCCGCGGATGAGTACGCTGCAAGAGTGCTTTCAGTTCCAAAGTAATCTTTAGAGGGATCTATTGTGATCTTAATTGAGGTATTCCGCACTGGGAATCCGAGATAAGGCCCTCTTCCAAGCGCTGCTATCGCTCCAGAAACGAGGGAACCTTTAAGCTCCTCGGCGTCGATTGATTTTGGCAGTTTCGTGTGCTCCACTTCGGCTTCGTCGATAGTTAGTGTATGATTTAGCGCAATAATATCAGCGGATATGAGATTTCCATCAACTACCGTCTCATCAGGGGTTCCTGGGCCTGGAATTGGGAGCTCGTCCAGACCAATTACAGATACATGGCATCCTGCCTTGGAAAGCTTTCCAGCGATCTCTTTTTCAAAAGTTGTACGGAGTTCGTGTTCTGAGGTTGAGGGTATCGTTTCACGGTAGGAGATGAGGATGCGCCCCATTTCTGCCTTGGCCTTGAGCTCACCAACCAGTCGATCTCTTGCAATTTCGAGATGAAGCTCCCCCATTCCAGAAATAAGCATTTGTCCGGAGTCTTCATCGATATTTATATGCAGACTAGGGTCCTCACGAAGAAGCATAGATAATGCGTCCTCAAGGGGTTTTTGCTCAGAAAGGGAATTTGGCTCGATGCTTGCAAAGAATACTGGCGGAGGAACTTCGATTGGGCGAAGCTGAAGAGTCCCGAAGGAATCAGAGGCCTTCTGGCGGTGCTTATTGCCTTTACCGAGATGGTGATGCTGGTGGTCTGATATCAACGTATCGCCCGTCCGAGCGTTCTTAAGGCCTATAATCACCCCGATATGTCCGGCAGGAATAGATTGAATGTCGATTGCATCGTCTGCGTACATTTTCAGAAGCCTATGTACTCGCTCCTTGACGCCAAGGGTGGTATTATAAAGGTGATGTGCGCGAACAAGAGTTCCAGAATAGACTCTGACAAATACCATCGCTCCCCGCTTTGGATCGTTAACGACCTTAAAAGCTAAGGCACATAGTCGGTCTTCAGATGCATTCAGAACCCCTCTGGTCTTCCCGTGATTATAGGAGATCTCGGTTTCTGGCTTGTCAAGCGGAGAAGGAAGATAATCAATCACGGCATCCAGCAGCGGTTGCACGCCGATATTCCTAAAGCTAGCTCCACATAATACCGGAACCACTTCGCTTGAGCCCCTAAGTGTCTGTTTCCGCAAGGATTTCTTGATGGCGCCTGAGGAAATAGTGTGATGATCGCCGATATCCAGAAAGACCTCTACTAGTTCCTCGTCATGCTCCGACAATAACTCAACTAGCGCGACTCTTGCCGTCAAGGCCTCAGAATATAAGTCTGGCCTATTCCCCTTGAGCCAGGTGTAGTCGTGCACTTCGATCTTTTGGCCGTCGCCTCCCAAGTCCCATATATAGACTCGCTTCTCCACAATATCCACCACCCCCCGAAATATATCGTCACCCTTTGAATCTTGTTCGTATATAGGCAATTGCAAAACTGCTGGCCATGCATTCAATTTTGAGGCAATTTCTTTCACAGTGGGGCCAAACTTCGCCCCTACTCTATCAAGTTTATTCACAAAGATAAGCCTCGGGATGCCATACTTTTCTGCTTGACGCCAGACCTTCTCTGTCTGTGCTTCGACACCGGCGACGCCATCTAGAATAGTCACAGCACCATCCAGAACACGGATTGAGCGCTCAACTTCAAAAGTAAAGTCTGCGTGCCCCGGAGTGTCGATCAAGTTAATCGTATATGATTGAGATCCTGGTGTGGAGGGTGTCCAATCGAAAGTAATTGCGGCGGAAGTAATGGTTATTCCACGGGATCGTTCAGCGGGAAGATAGTCCATGACCGTGGAACCCTCATCAACTTCTATATGCAATTAGTTACACTGCATTCGCACTTGGGTGTTCCCCTCGCTTCGTACCCCCGATCCGGCGAGTAAAGCCGCTATAATAGAGCATACGCTCGGTGGTCGTTGTTTTGCCCTAAGTTTTATTTTACTTAGCCCACAATCACGATAATGGATAGGGGGGGGTACATACAGCATCTATATGTGCGATAATGCCAATATTCCTGGTCTGTGCCAGATCTACTGGAGCATCGGCGCTAGTTGCTGATGGGGCAGCATAAAATCTTTTCGGGCCATTTCGCAGTGGTAATATCGTCCTTCCCAGAGATGGTGCAGTCTTAGAAAGTGTAAGGTGTCGCCAGTAAGTAGTAGAGGCCGTTCGGACTGGGAGGAGCATCTCAATTGGTTGGATGTTTGTTTCGTTGGGAGGTGAATCGCGAGGAGGAATTTCCACTGCGGGATTACATCATACCACTTTTTGAGGCTCTGGGCGGGGAACTGCACTTTAGATGAAATCTGCTTCCTTCCTTAGTTTTGCAATTAACTTTAACCTGGTTTCAGGCTCCGAGCTCCTAGAGATGATTTCATAGAACAAATGCTTGCATACTGGTAGCTATTTCAAAATAATACAAGGCATGGTATCATAAAAGATAATTAATGGCGTCTGTTTTCCGGTAGGGTTACGGGATTGTTTTTAAAACGAGTGAAACAAGGCTGATCGTATTTTAAAAATAAATAGTCATTGTGACAACTCGAGCAGAATACGGTACCGGTAGGCGGTAGCGGTCGGGAGATACGTTAAGGAAACGTGCTGAACCGTGCGTGCAGCCACGCGTGCTTTTCAGCATGGAAGAGGCATGATTCCAAAAACGTCCTCCGCCCCACCAATAATACTCTAGTGCATTACCGATCCAACAACAACAGCTTTAACTCAAAGACTTCCATCTCCGCCCTCCAACAACACCTCCGGTCAATGGACTATTCCTCGGGTTTTGGCTCAGAGCCAAGTCTTTTTGGTGATCCTACCGAGCAACCTTTTGCCCAACACCGCCCCCCGCAAACCCAATCCGAGTCCTCTGCAACTCTCATCGGTGATGATCCCCTCGGGAGCCCTGGATTTGCTACACCTTATTCTCCTCATATCCCCCATCCAAGTTCCGACGACCTAGACCACCCTGGATTCGCCAGCCAAACACCGATTTCACCCGGGTTTCAAGATGATGGTGGATTCAGAAGTCCGGGATATGCTGGCGACGATAGTCCTGCTGAGAGCCCTAAAGCACTAGCTCACCCAGATCAGCAGCAACACCCACAAGAGCAACATCAAGGCGGAGAACACAATCAGAAACCTGAAACTCGAGGTCAGGGGAGCTTCCGGGGGCAGCAGCAGAGACAGGTTGCACAATATAAGCTACAGGCCAAGATAGTAGCACTTGAAAGGACCGGAAGGAAAGATCCTATCCTAAGATTTGATGTGCAGGTACGTTTGCTCAAAATTTATCCATATTGCAAAAGTAGTTCTGACAACTAGAATAGACAAATCTTCCCAAATTCCGCGCTACGCAATTCCGTGATGTTCGGCGTACACACCCAGAGTTCCAGAAACTCGCAAACCATCTCTTGTCTAGTAACCCTGAATGTTTTGTGCCTGCCGTTCCACCGCAGTCTACTTCGGCAGGTGTTGGGACAGACGAGGATGAAGCTCGTGTTCGTGCGAGCATGCAACGGTGGCTCAACACCGTGTGCTCAAACGAAGTCCTTATGCGTGATGAGGAGATGGTTTTCTTTGTCGAGAGTGATTTTGGATATAGTCCTGTGATCAGGAGAAAGCAGCCTGCGACTGGTGTTCGACGGAGAGTCATCAAGCAATTTGCTCCGCCACCCGATGACACCCCGGAATTAGAGACGACAAGACCTGTCGTCAAGGCTTTCTATCTAGGCACTATGGAGACTGGGCAGAAGGTTGACCGTATGGTTAAGAGCCGGAGAGGTATATTATAACTATTACCGGCAGTTACAGATGCACGTGATTGACAATCTTTAGGCGTTGGTCTTGCCGAATCTGATTTTGGTGCCCGCCTGCTGGCAATCTCGCAATCCGAAGCGCATCAGGGCATGGCGAATGCCTTCCGCAAACTCGGCAAGATTATCCAATCAGTGGGAGATTTTCACGCGGCGCAAGCCACCTCTGAAGCTACAACCTTAGGCGATCCCCTCACATATCACTCTGGAGACGCGTTCATCGTCAAAGAAACACTTACAAACCGCCAAATCCTCATGCGAGAGCTCGAGTCTGCGAGAAAGGACACTCGTAGCAAATTTCAAACAATGGAGTTGCTCAAAGGCAAGGGCGCAATTAAGCGTGACAAAGTCGACGAAGCGTTAGCAGCGCTGGAAGAAGCGAAAAGCAACGAAGCCCACCTAGGCCAGAAAGTGAAAAGGGTAACAGAGAACCTCGTCCGGGAACGCAGGAAATGGTTCAACAGGACGAGCAAGGATCTCCGAAACTCGATCCGCGATTACTGCCTTCGCCAGATCGAAGCTGAGCGTAGAACGCTCGCTACCCTCGAATCCGTCCGACCAGATATCAGGGCCATCGATCAGTCCGGCGGACTTAGTAGGTTAGGTCGTGATGCGCCCCCGGCCAGTCGGAGAGCGAGCTTAGCGACGAGCCAAGGGCCTCGGGGGGATGCTTGGAGCGGTGTGCAGAGAGTCGCTGGCGTGAACCGGGGAGTGGAAGCCTTGAACGGGGGCGCGGCGATTATAGCCCCAGTTCCTGGCGCGATAAAAGAAGAAGAGGAGGGAATGGGTGATGAAGATAGGTTAGATGCGAAGAATGCTGCCAGCAGACTTGCTGGGAGCACCTTTTAAGCTCGCACACTCTCAATGGATTCCCTGGTTCTGTCCCTGGTTCTGCTCTCCTTTATAACCTCATGTTGTATTTGGGGGATTGTGCTGCTGTTGCTCCATCCACCCATACATTATTAGCGATGTCTTCATTTTTCCCTTTCCTCGTTGAAAAAAGCTAGTTCATTGCATTGGCCGTTCTCCCGTCATACTATGTCCTGTCCCAATATTGATTGCCCCGTGAAATTCAGGTTTAAGATAGTTACATTTCCTAACACTCACTTATCTTAGGCTTGTAAAGGTACTATAACTTGGTAGCTTCCGCTTGGTTGTGCCCTCCTCTGCTAGTATCATACTGAAAAATATTTAATCTCCTTTCCCTATCTCCTCTTATCCTCTTATCCTCCCATCTCCCCTGGCCTATTCTCCCGACCCTCATTCCAACGATGTTTACCACCCCAAGAACTAGAAGAACCAATCCTTGCGCTACGCCAGGACGTTGGAGTCGCCCCTCTTGATAAGATCTGATGCTCCCTTGTCTTTTTTTTTTTTCGCTCCTTCCCGGGAGAGCAGGTGCTTCTGGTCTTTTTCACTCCCCGCCTCCCCCCCAGCCGAGGAAGTGGAAATCCCTGACCACCTAAGAGCCTGTTTGGCTACAACGGTTCCGTTCCGTTGGGCGACCGTTTCTGCTGTGAAAATGACCTTCTCTCCGTTTTGAAACGGAAGGAAAAGGGTCATTTGTATGGGAGAACGGAACGGGACTGTTGTAGCCAAACAGGCTCTAACCCATGGGCATGCGCCGATCGGTTAATTAATCTAAGTTACTCGAGTACAGTAATGCGAGAAGATCACCCGTGTATTATTATTAAATCTCTTCGCTTCGCAACATCCTACCAGTACTGCCGGTATGATTATATCAAGCCCCAAGCTCCCCCACAGGAAAATTATCCCATTCAAGTTTAGCCCCTTCCGAGTGAGGGTGGGTGTCCGAGTAGCTGACTACGGTGGCTTGTGCCCCCCCCGTCTGGTGCACTGCCACGATCAATAATAGCAATGCTGGTAATACCGGTTACCGGTATCTGACTAAGTTGATATCGTACCGGTAAAACCCGCCCACCCCACCATTACGGTTTAGATTGCGTTGAGGTATGCAGATCCTTGGTCTTCGTGCGTTGCTCGCAATTGGACGGCGCTTGTGGACGCGGTTGCTTATCGTCGGAATTTAGCACTTTTTTTTTTGCTTAGATCTTAGTGCTGTACTCGAGTACAATAGTCTGGTGGCTCAACTATCCCCTCTGCGCTTGGAAAAGTGGGACAGCGCCCTCACTAGTTGTGGATACTCTATGGTACATAGAAGTGCCGGTATCGATCGTGGTTGGTGTCCTCTCTTCTCAACTCTCTACTGTTTCATATGGAGTGTGAAACCGAGGCTGAATCCTCCCCTTACGGTAGGGATTTAAGCTTATTGCTCGGGTACTGCGGTTCGGGGATAACGGCTAGGGCCGAGCAACGGTGGTGGTGGTGGTGGTGGTGGTGTGAGCGGCTGTTTGAGAGGTTTTAGATGGGTTTAGGTTTTAAGACCTACCATCACGGGGGGAAGCGCATTTGGTTAGTTAAGGTGCCATATCCAACTTGTGAAAAGTCGGCTGCTTTGGAGCGGAACTTTTACACAAGGAAAAAAATGAAAATGAAAAAAAATCCCGACCCAGTGATAATTTACAACGCCCGAATAGAAATAGAAGGCTAAAAAAGTGAAGGAAAAACTAAATACATAACATCGATTACCGGTATATATAAATCCTACTGATGTGGTTGAATTAATGGCAAAATTCTCCTTCCAATTTCCCAACCACCCGTTTCACTTTTGTAAGACTCTTATTTGCGTGTCCCTCCTTGTACTGCCGTATTATCTAGCTCATGTACCGGGCTTTGTATAGGTATGCCACCCATCTCATACCTCATTGGCGAACCTTCTTCGTAATTCGGTGCTTGCGGGCTCTTGTGCATTCCCATGAGTGAGTTCTCCTGACCTCCAGCCACAGCTCCGCCTTCCATAGCGAGATCCGAGCTTCTACGACGACGACGGCGCAAGAGCATCCAGGCACCCGCTCCGATAATCGCAAGACCTGCGACACCGCCAACGACACCACCGGCAATTGCACCGGTTGGGCTAGAACTTCCGCCATTATCGGGGTTTGGGGAGCTGCTCGGGCTGGGGGATTGGGTGCTGTTGGTTGCTGCTGCGGTGAAGAGCCTACCGAGGCCTTCGGCGAAACTTTTGTCGTCTGTAGGTCCGGTGATGGTGGCTCCACCTTGCCCACTTTCCGCAACCGTTAGCCCCCACTAGCACGTGAAGCGGAGCCGAGGGGATGAAGGTTAAAAACTTACTTCCCACCAATAACATCGTAGATAGTCTTCGGCACTTGGTACTCTGAAGGCTGATAGTTAAGGGCCCAGGTGAGATTCGTCATATCGTAGAAGTACGACCCACCATTCGTATCGCCTCCATTCGTCGAGACGCGACCACGGACCATAGCAAGTTGTCCGCCGATAGTCTGGCACGTTGTGTAATAGCGTCCTCCCTCTGGCTCACCAGAGGAGCTCACGGGGATCCATTGGAAGTAGGGCATTGTCAAGGCCCAGGTGCCCTTTATATGGGTGTTGCCATCCAATCCCCCGTACATGTAGATCGTGAAGCTGGTCTTATCTGGAGCTGCGACGGCTCCGGTGCAGAAACCCTCCCTGCGACCGTCTGGGAAGATCTTTGTTTTGGAGGTGGTTGGTTGGCGGTACCAGGTTTTGGCGGCGATGTCGTAGACGTAGACCGTGTCGAAGCCAATCTGTGCAAGGGAAATATCTATGTCAGCGAAACCTCTCCTTCCTCGGGCTAATCATTATGCATATGTAGCTTCCCTAGATGTCTAAGTGACGAGTAATCAAGAGAAGACCCACAAGTTTACCATATTTATCAACCCCACCGACTCTAACCAATATACCCTCCTCCCCAACACCTGCAACATACACCATAGACCCATCTACCATATCATTCAACTCCGTCGCGACAGTCTCATTCTTCCATAAATTTTGGGCAGCATCGTACACGACCATTGAGCCTACATAGTACGACTTAAGCCCAGTCTTGGTCGCGTTTGACCCGTCCCTATTCTTCAGCTCATTTCTAGCGAGCGTGCCCCCGAGGTAGAATGCCTTTCTTGCCTCAGCAGAGTAGGTGTATGAGCCCAAGCTCGGGGAAACGGTCAACTTATCTGACCCTTTAGCGTTCGAGATCGAGACCGTTTCCCAAGCCCCGGACCCCTTCGGCTGGCTGAGGTCATAGGTGTAGTACTTCATTGGGTCTGGCCACTCCCTTGTCTTATTTTGGTACGCCCCGTCCATATATACGGGTTCTACCTCCAGTTCTCCACCCCAGTAGTATATTTTGTTCTGATCCGCCCAGACTGCACCGAGCTTGACGTGTGGGATCGCGAAGGGGAGCTCGGAGATTACCTCCGTTGTGTCCGAGAATTCGGCTTCGAAGTTCACAGGGTTCGAGAGGTCGAGGGCTCGTAGGAATGAATCTGCGGAAGTTTGTTTATTAATGCATGAAGCGATACAATATTGGCATGGCCCAGATGTTGGGGGGAGGGGAGATAGCTTACTACTTGTTTTCAGGATGTAGGAGGAAGCATTGTTGGAAGAGGTTTGTGAACCGGGAGTAGATTTTGGAGTCCAGTAGTATGCCGTCCCTCCGATGGTGTATATGGTATTGTTGACCACGGTCGCTGCCGAATTGTAAATAACTTGTTAGTAAAACTCATGGTGACGGTGAACAACGGATGGTTTTAGGGTAGAATGCAGCAAGGAACAAAGTTGGAACGAGGAACACAAACACATATGGTTAGCCATCTGGCAAAGGTGTTTCTGAGGATCCAACGTCCATCCCGACTGGGAAACCGATAAACGGCTTAACGTTGAAAGCCATAATAGAGAACCTGTTACCAATGAAGGGTATCGTGCCATCGTATAAATTTCTGGTCAAAGGTCGCATGTTAGACTTTTTATCTCCAGTATCGCATCCAATCATTGACGGCTCACTTGTTCCTACCGTGGCTCCCTCGCCCGCTCGCTCCCGGCAGCTGGCGTTCCAACAGGGATAATAGAGGAAATAAAATGGAAGATGGAATATGGAGGGGATGTCCGGGAGTTAGAAAAAAAAAGAGAGGCGAGAAGCAAGGCTTAAGGTTTGAAAGGAGAGGGGGGAAGGAAAAGAAGATCAAGGTGAAGAAACCGTTCCCCAGCGGCCGTTAGGCACAGTAGAGGGTTTTCTGGGCACTCTACAAGCAGTACTTCAAGGTGGCGAGGGTGTGTCTCAACCCGCGCTAAGCCTTCCCTCCCTTCTGACTTGGTGATGTGATTTGCTGTTGAGAATAGTACCTGCAAAAGTAGCTTATTCATCTAGGATGGTGTCGTTGGTGGCTATCGCTGCACTGAATTAAACGCACGCACTAGTCCTTGATTGTTTAACTCTAGAGGGTGGAGTATCATATCAATTGCCCTTTCTGTCAAACTTAACAGCGTCTCGCAGAGCTCTGGTGGGTCGAAGGAGGGAGAAAGTAGAATAGGGAGAGAGCTAGCAGACATATGCCTAGGGATAACCGTGATTAGCACGGAGACCGGTATTGCAGGCTGGTTCGTTACGAGGGCATTCGAAGGGAGGAAAATGCTAGTCGGTGTTACAGCACGGCATTTTTTTGGTTACAAGATCAAGTGTGATGCAGGTTTTAACAAGGTGCAAAACCTCCTCTCCCCCCCCCTTCTTCGAGCTTTACCCCTATACGGGCGACCGGGATCTCTAGATACTCAGTGGACTACCATGGCCAAAAAGTCCGGATATTGAAATGCTCTTTTCGTGATCCGGCAGTAATTCGCACGGGCAGATGTGCCAGGGCTCCAACAGAAGCTCAAAGCGGCTATGATACCATCCCACATAAAACTCCGCCTAAATACCGGAACGCCGGAGTAGTATAAGGTTTTAAGCCTCTCCACTGATCAGGAACTAACATCTCAAGCGACGAGGTAGAGAAAAAGCCAACAACCCCTACAGCCCCACAGCTCTTCAGTGTCCGATTCCATCATTGCTTTTTACTCTATCGCAGAGTACGAGTAATGATGTATTATGCAGCTGACAGATGCAAATATAGCAACAACCGCTCCGCCCATTTGGTGAGAACCGTCAAGCGCTAAGTTAGAATTTTGAAATAAGAAGTGGCTGGGACGAATCTCACAATTGCGCTTATATCAGCCTCCTGAGAGGTTTAGCTCGGGCTATAAAGAGTTAGCCTAACCAAGATAAAAAAAAATCTTATCCGAACTCACTGGCACTCTCTTTCAGTCCCCTCTCTCTGATTTCTAACTCACTTGAATAGCAATTTCCTGCACGAAGGTTATCCAGTCGCCAATGCATAATCAAACAGCGGCGGAGCAGGGGGGAGGGGTGAGTAAGAGAGTGGAGAATCAAGTTTTTATGCTGCGTGGGGCAACGGGACCAACCACATCGCACATACACACGGCGATCTGAAGAACACCCCCCTCAAAACAAGTGGGGCCAAAATTCTGTGCTTCTAGACATTCAGAGGGAGCTTGGCACCGTCTATCTGTCTACCTTTTGAGGTGCTTCACCTACTCGAGTACTCGTACAGTAGTCCAGGTCAGTGCCTGGACCATATTACCAAAAGTGCCCAAGTGCGAGCGCTCGTGTCGCACTTATAGGATACCTTGTCGAGTTAAAGATTCTTTAGAGGTGGGAATTGATCCTACCCGTACTCGAGCACAGCCATACATCGATCGAGTACAATACCAGTAGCAACGAACCCTTAACTTGAAGTAGACCATGGCATTTCCTTTACGGTACAAGCAAAGGGTCTTTCTCCCCGTCTCCCAGATGCTGAGGAAGATAGCTCTACAGGTAGGATACGGGATCAGGCTTCTCCCGCGAAACTATGAGCAATTCGATTCTCTCTATCACTGAAGCACCCTAAGCGGGCCGGTGCATTTACCGAAGTCCGCTTGCGGTTCGCCCAAAGCCCCTCCCTCACCGGAACGCGGTCTGATCCCTGTAGGGACTCATTGCTGATATTCGTGCGGGGAGCAAATCCTGTGTGCCTTTTGTTCTCGGAAACCTCGAAATTACTTGTTTACCTTGTTGTCACATTTCTAACTTGGTCATTTTGATGAGTAATTTGGACCGATGGGGATTTCCGAGGTGGATTCTCTAGTGGTATTTTGTTCATTCGATATCACTCGGCTTCATCTCTCAACACACCCTCCGCCCTAGAATACGCTAAAAGGTCGTGTGATTCGCTATCCCCAGCACACCTCCAATCTCCGGATTTAGAGATAAAGCGGGAGTTTTTTTTACGGTAGCCCAGTGATACTTTTGGAAACCCCGAGCCGGGCAATCTTAACGGATTTGTTTGCAACTTACTACTAGGAGTGGAGATGCGGTATTTAGGTACCTCCGATGCGGCACGATGGGGGGAAATGTCGCTCTTAGCAGCAAGTTCAGGAGTAGAAGACAACTAAGAAGCGTCAACACCAGACTGGCTTCAAAAATCAAGCTTTCCCTCACATTTCTTTTGGGTTAGGAATTCAGCAACCACTTGTACTAGAGTACAGTAAAGTACAACATTGCAAGCACCTTATTACCATATAAACCGCCATGCCTGCCTTAATTTCCTTCAAACACAGCTGCGGTGTGACAGGCGGCGTTTCAGATTATCACAGATCGATAGGGGGCTTGTCGCACGCTCATAGACCAAGGAAAACAGGACCCCATCGACCGGCCGAAGGTCGTATTAAATTAACCAACCCGGAATGCCGTCGATTTCAATACGGTACCTTCTGAACACCCGTGTGCCAAAAGTTCTGGCCAGCTGGTACCGTGACGCAACAATGCTATTACTACACCAATGGGGTGCCGGTACTTTTGGCACACTGCTGTACCGTACAGGGTCCGGTAAGAGGTGGTTGAACAGTTATTTAAGGTTAGCCAGCCAAATACCGGTATAACCCTCCCTTTTTTGGGTTAACCCCCCTTGTACTCGAGTAGTAAAGTTAGGGATAGACAAAAGTCGCGTCAGCCTCTACTGCAGTAGGAAGTGCGGCATTTGAATGAAGACTAAACCGGATTAGGAAACCCTAGTGATACGATGGAGTGTCTTTTGGTGGCGGCAAAAAGTCGGGACCGGTAACACAAGCACTCGCCCAGTACTGGTATTAGAGTGACGGCGCCCCCGTGCATAAATCAAAGTTAGAAGTCAGAGGTCCTAAGGCTTGGCAGCCATGCCCGAGGCGACGCCTGAAAAGAGCAATGAATACGCAATGACACAAACTTCTTGCGGTGGATTAATTCCATAAATTTTATCCTAGCTTCACCTATCTTGCGGTGGAGAAGTTTTCTTCCCTCTCAAATATTCGCCAAGAGTTCCAACTTCCAACTTCCAACTTTCATTCTTGAGCGGGGGGCCGTCACTCTATTGTACTCGTACTGTACTAGTACTCGAGTACAGTACTTGCTCGAGCAATACCGGTGCGCTGGACAAGTGCTGGTCCTCAAATACCCTGACACCCGAGTACTGCAGGGATGTTCGATTCATCACTTCTTAGAGATTTATAGATTTTTCTAACCCGTTGTGTTCGGGTGCTCACATGTTAAAACACGCTGAAGACAATGCCACCTTTCTCCCTATGCGCAAAGCCGCAAAAATCACTACAAGCAGAGTTCACTTTCCAAACTAGTGCTTCCCACACCGTGCGATCACCAGATGCATTAGGTGAATTATGCGGAGGTGGAGAGAAGAAAGTGGAAGGAGCACTCGAGGTGCATGTGCATGCCCCGTTGGGGGCGCTTGTAGGGCTCCTTTCTTTTCCCTTCCCGTGGTACGGGGACTTAGTACTTGATCTTCAGCGCAAGGCAAGAAGGCAACTACAAGTATAAATAGAAAAAGTGGCATTTTCGACGACACATTTACTGGACCATTTGGTGGATTGTGCTCGGCTTCGATACTGGTTCGATGCTGTGTATTATACTGACTATACAATACTAGCTGGGGTCTGTTAGTGGGATGCTAGGAATAACAAGGTAAGATGTTTTTTTCACAGGCGTGAAAGAGGGAGTGGCACTGGAATCCAGAGGGTGAAACCGTGTAATAAGCAGCCGTGCCAAGGTTCTAACTGAGATTATGTAACAAGCGAGGAGTTCCTAATCTTATAGCGCTTCCGACGTTCTGTGCTTGAGGACGATGTGCTTGACAGCACAGCGCCAGATTTTAACTCTGGGGTTACGCTGCGGCCTCCTCACTTAAGTTAACTGCCTCATGAAGGTACCGTGCTCGTACTTGTACAGTACCACCTCGTTATAAGGAACGCCAGGGGTTCAAGATTTTTCGTTCATTATAGTGAGGCTTTTGAAGGAATTCCATACCGAGGAAGATTGTTTGTATGGGAGAGCAAGGGCATACATTCCCAGAGGGTTTATTCATAATCGCGAGGTTTCCAGTATAAAGAGTTCCATTATAGAGGTGTGTGACTGACTCAGATTCTGGAAAAACTGCTTGGGATTCATTAGATATTCTTTGTTAGATAATCTTTTCCCCTGTCTAGGAGCCCTTTTTATTTTATATTTTAGTTCTCTCCTGCTGTCATGGAGTTTGGCGTGTTGCACGATTCCTGAGTTATGCGCAAGAGTAGGATACAGCTCAAACTCTGCTAAACCACAGGTACCATACTTAAGTTCTTGAATTGAACTAATTCCTCACAGGCCTCCCCAGTCCCTCTTTCAACGTCCCATAATTTTTGGACGTACTAAGAGGTTTGGGGGGTTGGAGTTTCAGTGAAGTAGCTGATGCACCGAACTGGCATTGAGCTATGGGGTTCAATCGATCAGTTCAGCTACTGACAAAGAGGCCACCGATTAGAAATACCGGTATCTCCCTACGGGATTAGAGTGAGGCGAAGAAAGTGATCCAGATCCAGCCTATCCCGTGGGATGATGCACTCGGAAAGTGTCATACTATCTGCACGGCCAGTAGCAAGTAGAGGGATCGACAAGAATACCGGCTGTCCTGAAAATAACAAAACAGAATCACCACTAGTTAGCATACCGTATTTACTCGTTAAATCCACCATCGGGGATCTGAACAGGAATCGCGGTCTAAACCGCAATAGGCAGAGAAAGTAGGTTAGCGAGGTGACGATTCACTGACGAATACCAGTAAATGAGATTCAGCGAGCTCAGCCACCCAAAGCTATACTCCGTCTGGATAACACTATTCTTTCTTGGGGTGCTGTGTCTCTGATCGGGGGGATCCGAATCCGATCCCAGATGGTGGATTTCACGAGTAAATACGGTATCCCACCCCGCAACCTCCTCCAGGGTAGGGGGCGGCACAATTTAGTGTGGGGGCGTGGGCACCATCTCTCTTCTGGGACGGGCAAAGATCAAGCCGGCTACTCGCTCAGCCTCCATCCCACCGGGTATCTCTCTAGTACCCCCAAGCTCGCAAGCTATGGCCGGAGGAATTCTATTCCCCGACCCCTTCCAGCAAGTATGAGTCGCACAGACCACGAGGCGCTCAACATCCGGGGCTAACCTGGGACTAGATACGATACCCGCTCGGGCCGGCTCCATTCCCATCATTCTTTGGCACAGTAGTAGAATTCATATTCCTAGCCCCATGGAATACGTCCACCAGATAATGGAGATCGTCATTCAAGTTGAAAATAACTTCTCGCTGTCAGGCGGGTTGTGGACCTGCTGCGAGGTCTGGAACCGCTTACACGCCACATCATCTTGGTAGGAGACTTGGTCTGGTTATGGTGCGTGAAGATGAGAAGGGTGGGTTCGTCACCCTTGCTCACATTGTCATTAAAATCCACTTCCACAGGCAACTTAAGCTACAACTTTACAAAATTTATTGATTTTGTGATTTTAAGACAGACAATTGAGGGTTGGTTCCATCGATTGGTGAGTTGTTTGCGGAGTGGGCAGGGGTCACAAGCTTATCCTTCTCACCTCGGGCTGTACGCCATTCGAGATTCTACACACTTAGTGATATAGTCTTAAAAGAAGATAGAGAGGTGCATGTGAGGGTAAGAAAATACGAATCACCAAATTCCTGACCACCCTAACTTACCGGTACTGAATGTGAAAGCGGAATGGATTAGCAATACGTGGATTAAAGCTTCCTTTGGAGTATGATAACATGGGGAGGCTTGGGGGAATCGGCAATACGCTTTCTATAAAAATGTGTTGAAATTATACTTTCGGATATGCACCTCTACGTCCTTGAGTACGACAACTCTTCCTAGTACATGCTAGTTTCACTTCAATGCTGTCAGAGTTTAAGCTCAACTCATTCGCTTTGGATCTTTCATTTATTTCACTACTCAATCAGTTAATCATGGATGTAACTCTATGTGCATCAGATTTCTTTCGTCTTTATTTTGTTACCTTGGATATATTTTCTAGTGTGGATATGTATTCCTGTTGCGCAGCATAAATAGCCGGCCCTCCGGTTCCTCAGATAGAATGAATCCCTCCATGGTTTTTCGTTCCCTTAAGTCTTCGGTATAGATCTTGACTGTTTCACTATTTCCAACAAAATGAAGCAAGTGTTATCCGAGTGACATTGGATGATGAGCGCGAAATGAATCCCCAGAGCAACTAGTGACTCCCCATTCTGGTGTCGAGAACAATAGCTTTAATCTGCTCAGGTATTGTCGGTAGACACCGCAGACTAAAAAGCGACGAATACAGACGAAGGGATAGACTGTTCCCTTCGCGCAATCTGCCTAGGTGGGGTTATTTATTAGCGTTGCATTCCATCGCCCACCAGACTTCTGATAAATGTTGAGCTTTTTAAACTCAGTATTTTCAACAGGCTACACTGCGTCCAATCCCCAAGTATCACAAAACATCTCTGATTAAAATTAATCTTGAGTAGCATTACTTTAAAACCATACCAATATGAAGGAATAAAAGTGCGCCAGAGGTTGGCATTTAGGGCACTCTTTTTCCAGGTCCCATATGATGGCTTTTACACCTCGGCAAGGTGGAATCAAGGAACTAGGTTGTCAAATTTTGCCATTAACTTATGTTAACACCACCTAGGTTTTTCCATGCAAACCCTCTGACAATGTCAGTATCTGTATCTATCATATTATCATACATATAAACTTCTTGCAGGTATGATACTGCCCTCGGCAAAACAGTCATTTGCCCTCTTATAGTAGTAACATTCCTCCTCTAGCACCTTGACACGATTCGGCGGCAGCCAGCAACTTTAATTTCCCTCACATTGTGGCCTGGGACCCCCTCGGGTTGAAGGGGGAGAGAAAATTTCCTCCCGTTTTACTGTGCGATCTCCATACTTTAACCTGAGCAATGGCCTGCTCCTCAAAGGCTTGCTTATTTTGTCTGGATGCTGGAGCCAGACACCAAATCCGAGGATAAACACACAGGTTTCCTGCTTGAGGTAAGCATCATTAGCTCTGTGCTACATCATCAAAAAGTTATTGGATGTAAGTCCATAAGAGACCGTTTACCAAAAACTGAGGGGAGCAACCTTTCTGTTTTGTGACCATCCTACTTCTGGAAAGGTTTGTTTTAGAATTTTGGATTGGAAGGGAAATGCTCATTTGTATGGCAACGGAAGGGGACTTTCGTATCCCAACAGGCTCTAAGTGGCGTCCCTTTGGGGGTGAAGAAGGGGATAAGAGCTGGGGCGCTCAGCCCCCTCGGGCCGTTACCGCTCACAGTAGCTGTCAGATCACAAAAAAGTGATCCCCTGAAAGCAAACTTTTTGGCCTTACCCAGAACAGCAGCAACTGGCTTTCCCCAGTCCATCATAGTCCCAATTTCCCAGAACTTTAGATCTACGGGTATGTATCCCACTGTTCCCATGGAAGCCACCTCAAGCCTTTTGCTCATGACTTCTCCTCTCTCGACTCCTAGGCTGGATGGGCTCCTTCCTCCTTCTAGTTCTGCCATCATCCTCTGCTGATTCCTCTGTAGAGTTGCTAATATCGGCATACTCAGGTTTGAAGGTAAGTTAAGTGATGAGATAGACAAGGGTGTGGGCGACCAGAGAGCATATCTGTGTACAGCACCAATCCCAGTAAAGCAGTGTGATACTTGTCCCAGGCCATAAGTACCCGAAAACAGGGATTAAAGAAATATATGGCAAAACATCCGTGCGTGTCTGTGCCCCCATACAAATGATTCCCCTTCATTTTCGGGTACTTATGGCCTGGGACAAGTACCTCAAGCTTGATGGTACCTTTCCACATGAAGGTACACTCTACGACTAGTATTTACCATGCGGGACACAGATATGGCCTCTGGCCATCCATACCCCGTCAGTTTCAATCCTAACCCCTGTATCCAAGTGGCTCGTGAATCATGCGACTCCAAGTTCTACATACCTGCGTCGCTACCACGCTTCCCCATGCGATTCCTTCCTCCGCCCAAACCACGTCCTCCCCACTCGAGTCTTGGGGACCAGCTCCAGCCGAGATCCCTTCCCCTGTAGCCGAGTTTTGGAGCCGGGTTCTACTCGTCCCAGGCAAGAAGTACCCGGAAACAGGGATTAGATTTTTGTATAGTAAACCCCCTGCGATTATCTGAGCGCTCATACAATATTGACCCCCCCTGTTTCCGGGTACTTCTTGCCTGGGACGAGTATATGAATACCACTCTCCACACTGGAATGTTGTGAACTAGACCCCGCTGAAATCTCGTTGTGCGCCCTCGAATCCAGTGAACTAGTTTGAGGTGAAATCGTACCCCCCGCACCCGGCTCAAGAGAAGAAGCTCTAGCCTGACCCTCACTCCCCCTGTGAGCTCCTCGTACCTTTTCTTCTTTCTCTTGAGGTTCTCCCTTTGACCCTTATGCTTCCTACTAGAGTTTTGTAAACTGGTATGAGGCTGCTCCTTCCTCTCCCTCCGTACGGTTCGTTAACAGTGTTCCGGGAAGTCCGGGGGCCAAAGGGGCCAGGTGGGGGACCGCTGAGAGCCCCGGACTGGATTAGGCAGCCTCTAGTTTCGTTTGTCCAGGGCAGTGGGAACCCAGGAAGGCTGTCTTTGGCTCGTACGGCCAGCCCCATAGGGTGAGACCTACCTTTTTGCGGGTAGTGGTAGGATTACAGGCCTTCAAAGGGACAGCCGGGGAGATGCAGGACTGCGGGGGGCTGTTGCGAATAGCAGTATTGTTTGCAATGGAGGTAATGACCGGACTAAATGGTTTTACGTAGTAAAGCGGAGTAGCTCAAGTGAACGAGAGTAATTTGTGTTAAGGCATTTGAGGAGTTGTGAGATAGCCTGAGGAAGGAAATGGGAGCAGATGAAAGCAAAGGCAAGCAGGAGGGAAATTGAATAGGAGAAAAACTTTCAATGGCTGCATGTCTCACGAGTGCATACGCGTGCTGCTGCCTACAAGTCTGGACGCTTCCAATAAGGATGGCAAGGGACCTGATGAGTGATGTTTCGTGATTTCACCTCTGACTCTCCCTGTCTGGGCCAAAATCTGGTCGAACAAAAGGCAATGAATGACCCGGGCAAGGATCTTGGAGTCTAGTTTGTGGATATGCCTTCTTCTCGGGAATTAGTCTTCGGGTTTTATCCGCTGCCTTCACTAATAACAAAGTTTAGGGATATTCCACAATCCAAGGGAGCATTAATGGGCTGGTAAGCAGATTCCCAACTCCCTAGGATGGGGAAGTGCCCATCGGTATGAGGTGTCTATGTTAAATGGGTTTAAAAGCGATGGATAGCTAAGGTAGTGTGCTACTATGAGGAGCGGGCTTTAGTAGCATAGTATAAAGGACTGCTTGGATGGGGCATGAGGGACTAATGATAATTATGAGAGTTTGCCGTGTACGGGGCGCACAGACTCAAGGCCCATCTATGTCTTTAGCTGTTGGGCTTTGGGCATCCGCTCAGCCAAAAAAGCGACGGACTATGGCCCATGGTCAGCCCTCCCTTCAAGAGTGACCTGGTGGACTATTGGGGACACTGAATGTAACGTTGTTGCTGGAGGGGGTACCGTAAGGACTCGAATAATTGAACCTCGCTCTAGGGAGTTGGGGTTACCTCCGTAGCAAGATCTGAGGTTTTTTCTATTGTGTTTGTCTAGGTGCAGATTTTCGGTGTGTTTTCCCTTCCTTTTCCTGGGTAGGGAATTTCGGACTACCTAGCAGATGGCTAGCTAATTCTAGATTTCACGGCATATTTTTTTCTAGGGGAGGGGGTAAGCAGGAGGAGGAGATATCTTTTGCAGGCGGGTGGCACGAGGTTATACTAGAGCATAGGGAGGATCGAGAACGGGGAGGATATTATACACGTGCTTCTATGCCAAGGTTTGGTTTCTCTATTTTCAGCAGTGAGCCTGCACGGGTGTTGTGGTTGAACTATTGTCACTTCACTCTTTTGTGCTTTCGTTAGGTTCCAATAGTTATCTCTGCTGGGACCTAAGCTAAGGTGCTGGGGTGGGCCAAAAATGTTTGAGAATCGCTCTTCAAAAGTGAGAAATTTAGAAGCGGGCACACAGGTAGTGTGGGAAGTGAATTCGATAATGCAGTTTTGTTTTACTATGGAGATCCAGGCATCAGCACTGGCATCATCATGTTTATTTATTATAAAATTTAATGGGGACAACAGGCCGGCCCGTGGGCCCCGAAGTGGCCCATATGGCCTGTAGGCTTTCACCCTTGGATAAATTGTTGTCCTAAGGCGAGAAAAAAACAATTGATATCATAATATTATTAGAATATGATAGTATCATAGTATAATAAGTTAAGGACCTGTTTGGCTACAACGGTTCCGTTCCGTTCTCCCATATCAATGACCCCTTTCCTTCCGTTTCAAACCGGAGAGAAGGGAATTTTCACAGCAGGAACGGTCACCCAGCGGAACGGAACCGTTGTAGCCAAACAGGCTCTAATGTTTTTATTAAAGTACGACCAACATATATCATAAGTGAATCGCAAAAACCCTGAATTCATAACGATTGACTATTGCATAGCTTATTCATACACTGTTTATTGCTCCAAGTCCAAGCCTGACATGATATCTGGGGACCTTTTTATTAACTTAAATAAAATAGATAAATGGGATGGTGAAACTATCATATCACACCATAAAAGTTCACTAGGGCTAGCCTATTCAATTTCTAGCATTATACTATTATACAGGGTTGGATTTGGAGCTTCCGCTTAAGGATTTTGGTCAACTGCGACTTGCTAGTTATAGTCATGATTTAGATCTGGCCCGTGGGCCGATGGGGCAGGCCGGGCTTTCGTGGGGCCTGCCTGGCCCGGCCCATGGCAAGCACCGTCCGAGACACTACCTATTCAGGTATAGGGCTACAAATGGTTGTACATTCTCGAGGCATGCCTGCCCAACCTGCCTATCTCGCAGTACATCTGGAAAGTATCACCTGCACTATATGTACGGTAGAAACTCCACCAAAGGGAACTGAGCACCCAGCCGGAACACTACTATCTGCATAAATAATATAACAAAAGAAATTCACCTCCACCGAATTCTACTAAAGTGTTCTGGCACTCGGCTATTCCGGATTGGAGGGCTGCACATCAAGGCTGAGGTGTGGACCCATTGATTCGAAAGAGCAAGGACTATATGCATCACGGTGGAGAGGCAGGAAATTGGTTAGCTTAATTGCAAGTTAGCATTTACAGGAACTAATGATTCTACAGGGATGATGATAAAAACAAAAACAATAGCCAAGAAAGCTTATACACTCAAATTCTAACATCCATCCCTCCGCCGGAGCACACTTCAGCCACGATCCCCACCCAACAGCATACATACTCCAATTCCCCCGGCCCTAGCTACATGCACCCCTTCTCTCCTCTGAATATCGCGAGCCTGGCACGTTTGGGGGAATCATAGTGACAGGGCTTAGTCCTCCCTCCGCCAGGGTTCCGAACGGTCCGGCAGCCTTACGGGGTCCAACGGGGGGACTGCTAAGAGTCCCGGACTAGACTGTACCACCACTAGCAGTCTGTCTAGGGCAGCGAGATCCCAGAACCGCTATATTTGGCTCTGGCGGCAGACCCCATAGGATGAGACAGTGCCTTTCGCTGGTTGGGGTAGGCTGAAGGCCTTGCCAAGGGGCGGCGGATTACGGGACAGCGGGGGACTATTGAAAATAGGGGAGTTGGAAATAGAGGTAATAATCGGAATAAAGGGTTTTACGGAGTGAAGTAGAGCGGTTCAATGGAACGAGAGTCTTGCATTGAGGCGGGTAAGGAGTTGTAAGATAGCTTGAGAAAGGAAAGGAAAGGAAAGGAAAGCCAAGGAGGAAGGAGAATTTATAGGAGAAAAACTTTCAACGCTTGAGTGTCCCGCGAGTGCATACGTGTACTGTTCCCTACGAGTGCGGGAATTTCCAACAGGGGCGGTGAGTAGCCAGATGTGCGATGTTTCGTGATTCCTCCCCTGCTCGTCTCTACTCCGAAATCTGGTCAAAAAATGGAATGAATTCCCCAGGTAGGAATCTTGGAGTCTAGTTTGGGTCTTTGGTTTCTATCTGCCGACTCCATTAATAGCAAGTTTAGGCGCATTACAAGGGAGCACTTCTGCGCTAGTAATCATATTCCCAACTCTATAGGATTGTGAAGCATCGATATGGGATATCCATGTTGAATGGGCTTGTGAGCGATGGACAAAGGAAATTGTGTGCCGCCATAAGAAGTACGTTTTAGTCGCATCATATGGTGGGGTCTAAAATGCTAAGGATAATTTTCGGAGTTTGCCTGTACTGTGCAGGAATATTGTAGTGCCCCTACGCTAAACACTTACCAATATAGGGTGCCCATCCAAATACTCTCTTATTCTCAACCAAACCTACCTTTTTCTATCATTGATATTCTGACCATTCTTTCAAATTTAATATCGAAATAACAATAAACCCGTCACAAATCAGGAATCGATGCCTGTAATTTCTCTTCTCTTTGGAACGTGCCCCCTGCTATAATGTAGTCAATGAGTAGTAGTTAGGTCATTGTCCTTCCCCTTAGACGAAAAAAATCAGATCCACATGCCAGTAAGATAAGTGTTCGTTTCCACGGTAGCATTACTTGAATACCTAGCTGGCGTAGTAGTTAAAGATGTCAAGAACCAATTAACCTCCTGCGCAATTAGCAAGAGCCTAAGAGTTCGCCCCCTCGCGTTGAGTTATTATCGAACAATCCACCACGTAGGACGGGAGAATTAAAAATCCTGCCCTGTGGGAACTGGGAGACAGAAGACCTTAGCCTTCCTCAATAGGGCTGCAGGGTAAATCAGACCTGCTACGAGCTGGTAGAATCCCGCTCTAGGCCGCACCCATATCAGAAGGGTGAGGTCTGCGATCAGTGGGGTAGGAGAAGAGAAAAAAAATGATAATTGCTTTTTTTCGCCCTTTGGTATGGAGAAGCAGCTGCAAATTTCTGAATGTTGCTCAGACTCTCTAGCGCAACACAGCTGAGCCGGTTGGTGAGAATGGTCATTCACCTTCAAACCCCCCACCACTAATTCCCTTGTAAGCTGCTTGTGTTTTCTCGAAAAAGGGGTCAAGTGTGAACAGTTACTATCAACAAATGGTGCACGACCTTCATGGATTCGTTTGTTTTCACTGTTCGAAGGCACACCTTTGCTCCTTGTTGAAGAGTTCTAGATACTAGAAAGTATATACGGGTTGGGAAAACGCGAACTTTGTAATATCTCCACCGGGGAGGATAGCTGCATGCGTGAACCATGGTTTCTAGGTTCTCCGTGAGTTCGGCTAGCCCGCGAAATCTTACGGGCATCATCCCTATAGCTGTGCTTGGTGATACACCCTAGACAGTTTGTTGAGAGGTTTGCTCGTAGGCCAAAAAGTGTCTAGAATCCTTGGTAATTAACCTGGAGAGTTGTGGGAAGTCCTGGATGATCGTGGGAGAGCCGGGGAGAACCATTTTGTTTCCCTTTTGCTGTTGTGAGGTGTTTCTGGGTCCAGATGGGATCCTGTAGGACCGCGGAGAAGAGTCTGGGGGAGTAGCTGTTCGGGATATGTGCCCCTCATGTTTTCCTGTCAGTTGTGAGAAAGTGTGTACCGGATTGCTTCTCCCTTCGCACCACACCACCAATCACATTTTTAGCTCTTCCCCGTATATACGATCCCAACTTTGGTACTCTGACTCTCGCCCCATCCCCTTCACCCACTCGCACGTGAATAGCTAACCCCTGTCCTACACTTGCCAGCACCCCTTGTATCATATCTCACAGCATTTTCGGCCGTCTATATCTCATTGATACAAATATCGTACGAGTTCCTTGTGCAAGCATAATACATATTTCGCCTTTCTGTGCTGATTTATTTTAGATGCCCCAAGCCCTGGGAACAAGGGTGGCTTGGGGTTGGCCATCTATTGTCGATATAAATTGTATTTCTTCCTTGAAGTGATGTTTCTTCCTCACCCCCACCATCGGCGTCTCATACCGCTGTGCGGTCTTCCATCCCTCTTTATTCGTTGGATTTTATCTAAAGTCTGGGCTCTCATGAAGTCGAAGTATAACTGGAAAAGAAGCATGAGATCCTGTATCCATACAGTGTTCCGAACGATCTGGGGGGCAGCGGGAGGGGGGGATTGGCCTCTAACAGTTTATCCAGGGCAACGAAATCCCAGGAAGGCAGTTCCCAGCTGGGACCGTGGGTATAGGGCGAGACAGTGCTTTTCATGGGTTGGGGTAGGACTGCAGGTTATTCCTAGGGACAACTGGGGGGATGGGGGACAGCCGGGGGCCATTGAAAATCAAGGTGTTCAAATGAACGAGGGTAATTTGTATTGAAGCTGTTAAGGAGTTGTAAGGTGACTGGAGGGGAGGAATGAGAGAGAGGAAGGAATAAGAAGATTCTATAGGAGAAAGGGTTTCAATGCTTGCTCACCCCAAGAGCGCATACGGGCATGATATTGCTGCCCACAAGTGCGGGCACTTCCCACAGGAGGTATTGTCCGGAGCACACTGGTGCTGCTATTGAAATGGCTGGTATTGGTATGGGAAGTGCAATGGGAATGATCATCTTGGGGATGGAGAAATAGCAGGAATCTCTGGGATGTGAGCTGGCATAAGAGCAAGTATGGAATGTTGGAATCTCAGAATTCTGGAGGCTGCCCTGGACTAGGGAACTTGTATATATCGATTGTTGTTGTTATGGTCGATAATAGTAATCTGAGATGTTATAAAGATTGACCTTGGATTTCAGGAACTGCGGGGACTGGATGAGCGATATTTCGTGATTTAACCTCTGCTGTCGGAAATACTACCTCGATGTGATGATAGGTGCGGATATGTTAGGTCAATTTCTAGGTCACTTGGGCCATGAGGATCTAGGAAATGATAGTGGTCATATTGATGTATATTCATGCTACACATTGCTATAAGCACGACAGTCTCAGGCACTCTATAGACGAGCAAGCCAGCAAGAAAGCAACTCCCCCCCCTCTTTCTTTCTTTCATTAATCAGTCCCATTACTTTAGGCCTCAACTCAGACCTCTTTAATACGACCTCCGACATCTTCCTATCCCTACTCCGAAATCCGACCGAACAATGGGAATGAATGACGGGTAGGGATTTCGAAGTCCAGTTCCTGTATATGCCTTCTGTTCGGCAATGAATCTTCAGGTCTTATCTGCTGCCTCTACTAATAACAAGCTTAGGCGCATTCCACTATCTAAAAGATGATTACTAGGCTGGCAGACATATCCCCAACTCTCTAGGTTGGTAAAACCCCCATCGATATGAGGTTTCCATGTTAAATGGGTTTAAGAGTGATGGATAGCTGAGGTGGGTGCCACCATAAGAGGCGTAGGTGGGGCATAGGGGACTGAGAATAATTATCGGCGTTTGCCATGTAGGGGCCAACCGAGCCCACCACCCTTCCATGTCATCAGCTATCAGGGTGCAGGCTTTACATGAGTTCTAGCCCTATATGAAGGGGGCCTAGGTAGCATTCTTGTACACTATTGTGGCTACGAATCTACGATTTCTGTTTCCTGAATATCTCCCAAAAGGACATTACTCCAGATTCAGATCAGTGATATCTCCCGGGAAAAGAGCAATGGGGTCATTACATTCCTGGTAGCATCTTAGTTAAGAGGTAGAGGGGGCGATGTCCTAGAGTGTCAAGACATTGTGCGTGGTAGCTTAAACTAAGATGTAGAAACCCGTGCATATAATACTTCATCTTATTACTGATATAATAACCATAAGTCTAGTACTAATTTCATTACTTTTGGGTAGCTTAATTGTAATTTCCTTCAGCACCCTATTTGCAGCTATACTCCACCTATGACGCTACTTTAACAATATCAGACCCTCGCTTTTCTCCCGCTCCTCGAATGTCACCCACAAGCCACACTCAATACTCTGTGCTCTCCAACTGTGCAAACAATAGAGAGTGGGAGGCATCACAGTGTACTCATTCCGCCGAGTGCTAAGTAAATCACGTGATCTTAGATTCCGCAAATTACTCGACAACGGAAGTGAGCAGAATTTTCAAAGGAAGGCCTTGAATCTCCTCCAATCCCCTGGCCCTTCTGAACTAGAGGGAAAAAAGGAGAAACACCAAATTACCCATGAAAATCGTGTCAAATCTGAACGAAGATCATGTGATTTGCTTAGCACTTGGCCGCATCAGTACCTAGGGCAGGTTGCGAACAGTTAACCTGAACGGACAGGGATATATTTGGCTGGTTAACCTTAAGTAACCGTTCAATTACTTCTTACGGGACCCTGGTACCATCAATAGTGGCAACAATCGCTTCGAACTGTAATGTGTGGAGCAAATAACTTGAAGGAAAAAATACCCCGTGCAAGTATTCTGATACCTATGCAACGGGGCATCATAGCTGCGGGAATTTTGGGTAAACTGTCATTCGAGCTGTTTGTCATCTCAAGAGCTGTTTTGGGCCCAACACGTATTCATTTTGCCGTGTAACCTAGGTTATTAATATCCAATTTCTCTTGGCGTTCTAGGCCCTCAGTTGTTCCCGCTTTGCTGCGGGTTACTGTGTTCAACAGTGATTGGACGACTTGTCTCCCGCCCCCCCTACCCCTCCAATCACATGACCCCTTCAGACAAAATAACATCTGCACAATTGAGGCTACCAAACGCCCTCCAACTCTTTTGTGTGGGAACAACCCCCTTGTAAATCTCGCTCGTCCAGTTGACCAAACACTTCTCTAAAGCTCACCACATTACCCAATGGCTGCGAGGTTTCTTATGTAAAGTATCAGATTCTCAGATGTCATACATTTGACATCACTGGCCTATCACTCGTGCAAGCACCCAAGTGAAGAAAGCAGTATCGCATTTACTGGCCAAATTCGACCTGCAGATCGTGGCAACTATCTCGCAATCAGATGAGTAACAATGTGCTCTGACTTGGGCGGGGGAGAAGATGTTCACACTTGTGTCTGTTTTCAACCTGGGGCAGCTACCAAACAATTTTACAAAGTATGATCGAATCTCGATCTACTAACCTGACACAGGTATGAATCCGTATGATACCACTAGCCGTTGGTCGAATTGGCCAGTCAATGAAGTATGACATGCCGGTTGCATAATCAAAGCAGAGAATTTTTTCGCACATTCGATATCTGCCAGAGGTTTTTAACACTAGGGCTGAAATTCCATCCATCGGCCCTACGGTATTACCACTCAATTCTATCTCTTCGCACTTTGGGAATAGAGATCGCTTCTGCTCCACCAGTTACGCCAAGCGCAGCTCGAAAATCCTCTGGTCTGCCATACCCAAAAGTGGCAGCTAAGGAGCGCTCGTTGTTGGGAGTAAACTTCGATCCCAATGGTTATAGATGCGGGCTTATCTAATGGGCGATTCCCAGACATAATTGAGGCAATCTACGAAGCGCCTTAAATTTTAAATATTTCCGGGGAGCCGATGATTGCCCGGAATACCCCCGCTCGTCCGGCGGGGGCCTTATGGCACAAAATGCCTTGAGGGAAGTGAGGTGACCATACGCACTTCCTAGATTGCCTCATATGATGCGCTCCCAGAGAGTTCACCCATGTCTAATTTAGCCCTAATTTATCCACATAAGCAGTCACACCCGAACACGACTACATTCTCACTATCCCAAGGAAAAACTAACAGGATATTACAGAACTCCGTCTTGACACGTTCCGGGCATTTGAACCCGAACACAGGGGGTAAAAAGAATTGTATGGCGAATTGTCTGTGCACCTGTGCACTCATACAGAATTCGGACTCAAATCTTCGGATTCAATATGCCTAAAACGTTTAAGTCATCACCAAGACCTGCAGTTTATTTAGCTCGTGCGCTCGCAATGCCGCATCCTACATCTCACATGTGAAGCCATCTCGGGGCCTAGATACTCACACCCGATCCATACCGGTCCCATCCACTGGAACGAAATACCTATCTGAGCACATTCCATTTTAGGACACGAATTCAACCTCATACCCCAGGCGCTCCTATGGCCATATGGCGTGCCATTGTATGATACTTTGCCTCCCTTCACAATATCTCGTGATGCCCCCTGCCACCTTATGGCCGCAGCCTGCTCCTGCTGAACCTAACAGTACATCTTCCGCTCAAGACTTCTCCGGTCCCAGGGAAATAATATCTGGAGCCCGTTTCACTCTATTACAGTAGGCGCTTTGAGATTTCGTTACCTACGAGTTCTTCCACCCGGGTCCTCTTGGCTACACACTGTAGACACTCAAATATGAGAGGAATGTGCTGGGACGTTGTAATTGCCCCTCGTAGTAAGGCGCCATCCTTCTTTTTTTTTCTTTTTTTGGCCTCAACTGAGTAATGGGAATGGAATGTTGGATAGAGTCAGGACATGCCAAGGCCTATATGTGAATCAGTGTATTATTACCATATTTGATTGGCTAAAGTTCTACGGTACAGTCTCTCATGGGGTCGTGACGAATATCAGGAGGTGACGAACAGGGATATTTGGCAACAAAAAATCGAATTCGTCAAAGTAAGGTAACAAAAAAATACCTGCTACTGACCCCTGTTCGTCACTCCTGATATTCGTCACGACCCCATGAAAGACTGTACCAACACCGGGAAAGATGTTTTCGCATCGATCAATGTTTCGCATCGATCAAGGATCAAGGGTTACCAAGTAAATCCTTTAGTGGTGGCAAGAGAAGCAAAAATACCGAAAAGCAAGCCAACGTCTTGGGCACCCCGGCTATCCTACCCTGTACAAAAACACTTTGTCTGGTGCTTGTAAGAGCCAGGTGACAAAAGAAACCAACCAACCCCCCCACGTTTTACACCAAAAAAAGGGCCTTTTCACCTCATAAAATCACACCCAGTTGCCTTGCGAAAAAATATTAAAATTCCTCAGAGTCTTTGGACCTGTCTATATATTATCATTTATATGTGACAAGCTCTGTTAGTCAATACCCATAGTGCAATACCAGAAATTGTGGTAGTGGCCAAAAGGTGCCTTAAATTTTGTATGAGTGTCACATACAAAAGGTACATTGCAAGCACCTCCAATGATAATCTCAAGCCCTCGACCCCTGTGGGAGAATGGGAAAATTCTCATAATTTTTACCTAAAAAGTTTCAACAACTGCCTCCACTATACCTTGGTTTCATTAAATCTATCCAGCTTTGGGATGGGTTATGAATGTCCAAAGTCAGCAATTTTTGGTATAAAAAGTGGGGGGGGGGTCGGTTTCTTGTCGCCAAGATCGTACTCGAGTACCCTTACCTGAAAAACTTGAGCAGAGAGGCAAACATGCTAGGATGACGTGCGGTATTCGAGTAGAAGTACCGCAAAAACCCGTTATATCAGCTACTTGTACACGTACCACACAGTCTTTCATCAGGTCTTGAAGAATATCAGGGGATGACGAACAGGGGTATTCGGCCAGTAAAAAAATTTGAGTAGGGTAACAAAAAATACCTGCTAATCCCTGTTCCTAACCCGCTGATATTCAAGACCTGATGAAAGACTGTATCGCGGATCACCGCGCTAAGCCATAATAGGCTTGGAAAAGCAAGTTAACAAAATAACGGATACCAGTTGATGAGATCGAGAAAGCTCAGCCTCCCAAGCTATGCCCTGTCTGGAAAACGCTATTCCTTTTCCAGGTGTTTTGTTCTGGATTGCGAAAGCCCAGTGCCCGATCCCTGATAGCAGATCAACGAGTTTCTACGGTATTTACCCTTCCTGGTAAAGCCCTTTTGTCTTGTCCCAGCTCAGGGCTGACTGCACGGTACTTTCCACCAGCGCAGCTGAGAAAGGAAATTCCAACGTCCTTGCACACTTCCCTTCCAACTAGACTAAGCTCTTGCGGTGACATGTAGCGCTGTTGATAAAATGGCCGCGAGAAATCCAAGTCAAGAGCAGCCAGCCAGCGTTACTCAGTCTGATATAAAGTACCAGTACGAAAAAAAAACTCTTTCAAACGCTATTTAAAGACAGGGGAATATCATACTTTTGTCTGTGTACACCCGAGTAATACCCATCCTGGCAAGACATCGCTCACAAGGCTTTCGCCTCGCAATAGAAAAAACAAAATATTTACGCACCTTCACCTAAACTACCTCTTTATCCCTCAAACGCGGAAATTGCCAGGAAAAACAGAGAATTCCTTGAAGTATCATACGACACTTGCTCCTCCTGGTAGGCTGGGTGACAGGGTAAAAGTTTTTTAGTAATTTTCTTGGATTCCTGGTGCACAAACCACCGCCAATCGAGGGTACAAGTATGATACTCGAGTAGGGAAGGCATTGGCACTCAGGACGGCTGGCCAAAGACAGGATTTTAATGTAAAAATGTATATTCTAGTTGGTCTGACATAAAGGCCCCCACAGGAAGCAACCTGTATACCGGGAGAGAAGCGCCGATGACCGAGCCAACACGACCGGGATCTCTTCGAGGTCACACCACCTGAATCCTACTTGTGCTCGTACCGTGCCGTACAAGAAGCCTGCGCCCCACCCTGAATATAAGCTCCCAAAATGCAACATCAACCCATAGAAATTATCATATCATACAAGAACTCATGTATTTGTGTTATAACCACACTTCGCCAGCAGCGAGTCCACTGTATTAGCGTTCGAAAATTAGCATTGGGTTAGCACAGTATCTATATAGCACCATTCAGAGTGGCCTGCCCTCGGGACAGCCTTGGGGTTAGAACAGGAGTGTTTTCGGGGGGGGCCGGGTTTATCTGGAAGGTAGGTTAGGCAAGGCAACAACGCCCGCCGTACATCGTGTGGCGTTTTTCTATTGCAATCAGCGAAGACAAACTGACAAGTTACACGTTACAAGTATCGTAGGCCTCCTCAAAGCGGAAGTGCACTGATTAGCTAGCGCTCCACAAATCGCTGGGTTCAAGAGATCAGGGTATCCCTGAGCCTCTGGAAGGAAACTTTCAATGCAGCTGGTTATCGGTACATACCTGGCTCAAGAAAAACTGGCAGTATGAAAATGTCTCTCCCCTCCAATGAACGCAATTCGCTTGCCGCTAGTAACACTGAGACTAGAGTGTCCCCCTTTGATCGGTCTCAAATTCGCAATAAAATGCAGTTGCTTAACCATTTATGGCCAAAGCTGGGCTTATTTTGATCTATTCCTAACTGTATCAAACGTTTGCATCGGCCCCCACTTTATTTCAACGTACTAGCGACAGTCGAATACCGTAAAATCTCGTGAAATCCACCATCTCCGGCAGCCGCTAATCTCTGGGGTTTGAGTCAAAAGTTCTCAAGAAGGATTAGTGCTTTCCTGACACGG
>Ga0307513_10000468_pt1 | contig 57998 bp, 41 predicted proteins | sample 15_EM_MG_FD_202174 | JGI IMG/M metagenome (GOLD analysis project Ga0307513, IMG submission 202174) | Populus trichocarpa ectomycorrhiza microbial communities from riparian zone in the Pacific Northwest, United States - 15_EM | ecosystem: Host-associated > Plants > Roots > Unclassified | place...
CCGCGCGACCTGTGAGTACCCCACCACAGGGACTGGAGGTCCGGCCAGAACACAGCTATCTTCAAAAATAAAGTACAAAAGAAATCCACCTCCAGTACCCCGTAAATCACTACCACAGACAAGGATGCAGCCCCATCCAAGCCCATATTCCGGCAGACCGGTCACGCAACCCAACAAAGGAAAAGTCCACGCCGCCTCTTTGTCGAAGCGATACCCAGGGCACCCCCACAAAACACACAAGCCACTATCCACCAGCCACCCGCGGTACGGGCTCAGCCACACGTGGCTCAGGCGCCTTCTGTGACGCCACCGCAACCGGGGAAAAATCTCACGAGCCACCCCCTCTACCAGCTCCTCGGGACCCCAGCGAAGAGGTCCAGCACGACCGTAAATCGACCGGAAAAGGGGAAAAACAAGCCGCGTAGGTTCACTGGAGGGCAAGCCCCCCGGCTCCGGTTGCCCTGGTGATAACACGATAACCAGCCAAGGACTTATCGATGGAAATGGGCAACGAAGGCCCAAATCCTAAAGACATGAAGCTATCACGAGATAGGCTCCAAGGGCGTTGATTGGGTGATCCCCCCTGCCCCCCTCGAAAAACGACCTGTCACAAGCGGTGAAAACACGGTCGATGGTATCCGAAAGGGTTGACCGCCAAGCGCATGGTATTCTAAAAGTTTTCTCATGAGAAAGGGACACCTGAATGGTAAAATTCTCCTCACAGAAATGTTTGACGGAGGACAAGAAGTGAGAAGGGAGCCGAAGTTTATAACCCTAAAAAGGCCTCTAAAGGGAAGGGAACCGGTAACTTAGCCGAGAGTGTGAAACTCCAAAATCTTGATGGCGACATGAAAGAGGGCGTAAAGTGAAAGGAAGCTGGATTGGTAATGTTGAGGCGAAGGTAGATCGAGTGCAGGCAGCCGGTCAAAGCGCCTAGCGCCATGAAAATCGATCCACAAGGGCTGAAACCAGCCTGGTTGGGGGCTCGGGTTGGAGAGAATCTAACTTACCCGCAGATCAGCCCAGCCCCATTGTCCTGATACTGTACTCGGGTAGTATTGGAGGTTCGCTACACCCAATAAAATTATCTGAGCTCTTTGTGCACTTCGCACGAAAGCAGCTGACTATGCCATCTGAAATGCTGGCCGCATCTGCCACCGAACTGCTCTGGTGACAAACACGCGTAAATGGGCAAAAATATACTCAATATTCGAGTATATAGTCAAGGTCAGAGCTGCAAAGAATTGACCCCTGTTCATCACCTGCCCAGTTTCATCGTGGGTACGACGGAGACTGTATTCGCAGTCTGTAATAAGAGTCAGATAAAACCTTTTTAACTAGGTTAAAGCAAACACTCCCCCGGACACGTACCAGCACCCACACACTAAGCGAGACACACCGACACCTCGCACTAGGAATTTGGAGTTGTCCTTGCTAGAATTATCGGGAGCGGTTTTCTTTTTATTGTTTGTTCCCCAATCCGGGAGAGAATTTTAGATATAGCGCGGGGTTCAATTATTCGAGTTCTCACGGCAGGGATATCTCACACCTAATTTCATACCGGCAGTTTCCTCGGTAGTGTAGGAGCCCAGTATCATACTGGTATTCATACAGCTACTCCTGGCACCTACAGATGTGGCATACTATAACCTCGTGAAATCCACTATCTCCGTGCTGTGACGAATATCCCTGTAAATCGCGACATCAGCCCACGATAGGTTTAGTTTGTCAGCTAACGAGATCCAACAAGACAGAATGACTCAAGCTATACCGTGTCAGGAAAGCACTAATCCTTCTTGGGGACTTTTGACTGAGAATCCGGAGATTAGGAGCTGATGGAGATAGTGGATTTCACGAGATTTTACGGTACCGTAGTAGAAGAAACAGCGAACCGGAGGGGCAGTGCGGGAGGGGGGGCAACAACCTGCCCTGCCGAGTTTGGGGTTTGCTGCTGGGTTCCTGCCCGCTGGCTCATCCACTACACTGACCGTATGTTAAAGGATGAATCAATAGGGAGAAAAAGGTATCGCAGTTAGACATTCTCGATCGGTGAATAGGTGGTAACACAGCTGAAAGCGAAAGCCGACCGAAGCCTAACCGAGGTGTTCTAATCGACACTAAAGTTAAAGCTTCGGGGCACCGACAGCAAGCAGGGGCGGCAAGAGGACAGCACTTGTACTCGAGTACTCGAGTAATGGATATCGTGGCCGAATGATTTGTGATTCTCGGCCGCTAAGCCAGAACATGACTGCCGAAGCTACCCTGCATGCAGAAAAGGGTATGACGAGGCTCATCTGCAACCTTAGTGGGCGCACACTAGCGCTGGCCGAGTTCTACCCAAGATACCGGTAATTGGGCCTCTGAAATTAGGTAGTGTAACGCTACGATTTGGTTTGTCCCCCCTACTTGGTATAGTGGCGACTTTCTTGTAAGCTCGAAACTCGAGAGTACCGATAATGGCTAAACACCTGCCCGCATCTTATAATCTTCATTAACCTATATTGAATAAAGTCACATTGTGTTACTCTTTTGCTCTCTTTTCTCTAAACCCGGCTCGAAATTCCCACCCCCCCACCCCCCCACACCCCAAAATGCCCCTGCCTGCACACACTAATTACCTCACAGAAATACTGCCCCTAATAATCTGAAGCCAATAAGATACACTATTACCATAAAGGTTTTTTTCAAGTACAGATGTTGTGAACAGGCCTCTAGGATTTAACTTGGGTCATAAGTTATAACCTAGGGCTCCGGCTACAAATAAAGTCCTCACCATATGTAGTCTCATGTGCTCGAGCCAAGCTTAGTTTTGTTTGTATGCCGCCTCCCTGCTGATCAACTTGATGAGCTGATATTCTAGGTGGGGATCGTCTTCCTCTATTGAATCGAATTTCGTCTCCCTCCCCCCCAGTCGCACTAAAGGTTTCAACTTGAACCGAGTGAGTTGTCGGTGTCTCAGCTAGACGGAAGTCCTACATAAGAACAGAGCTCTTCAACCGGTGGTTGACATCGTGCTATCAAGGAGCCAGGAAACGATCTCTATATTCCTCCTTCAAACTCTGAGTTACTAAGTCAAGATGGACAACCTAGGCACGAACTCTGCTGCTCCGCTAGATCCGCTTTCAACCATCGGGGCCTCGCCGGGATCCGCCCACCAATCACCCGAGTCGTCACTGCCTCCTCCTACAGGTACTCTCCCTCAGGAATCACAGGATCGCTCTGACAGCTGGAAAACTATCGGCGAGCAACCAAAGTTTTACAATGAGAAAGATTTCCTGCGTCCGAGCTTCAACCTTACCAGCGAAAAACTAAAAGACAGAAAGGAGGACGATGTCGTGATTTTTGACTATTCGATGGGTGGTGCGGATGAAAGTCCTCTGGTGGAGGGGGGCGGCCCTTCCTCGGCAGGCTCAGATGAAGATGGCGATAGATTCTTTCAAGTGTCCAAGGATAGGCTCATAGCGCCGGAGCAATTTAGCCAGATACTTAACCCTACGAAAGAACCCGGACTAATACAGTCACAGGCACGGTTGCGTATCATGTAAGTGTGCCTCCCAAGGATTTACTTTCTCATTCTCCATTTTTGCCGTCAAAAATTCTGCGCTGGATACAACTGGGTGGCTTCTATGAGAGTCGAAACAGTTTACTAAATGCTAATATTTGAGTTGTTCTTTTTTTCAAGAGACTTTCCCCAATGCTATGATGCATACGTAAGTTGCTCTTCCCCCCCCCGTAATAATTTTAACTCTTAAAGCAATTACTTAGTGGAAGCAGGACGGAAATCTACTAAATTCAATGGCGAAAGAGCTCCACCTTCCAAATCCAACTACTTTCGGGGAAGCTCATTCAAAAAAAGTTTTAGCTCTGCCTGGTTGTGAAAGGTTTAGAACAGGTATTTCGTTACGGGTACCTTCCAAAAAACCGGCGGGGTTGGCCAAGCCAGATTCGTCGGAAGATAGATTTACCCTTTTCGTATCATTTCCATATTTCGGGAAATCTAGCGGTAGTTTCCCGTTAGGCCCGGAACCCGAGAGCGTTAGGCTCTTGGATATCAAATGCTTGGGAGATGACGTTCCTGACGGTAGTGCAGTGGTGGGTGGGGAGGAGAAGGATGGTATAGGGGAGACATTAGTGCATCAGGCACGATACATGATCTTCGATAATCGTAAGCTATACTTTTTTGCCCACTGTTTACCCAAACACCGTTGCTAATTTCTGAAGATACAATGGCTACATTCAGATCGAAGGAGGACAGTGTTAAAGACCAAGTCCCACTTCATCGCTTTCAGGAGCGCATCAGCGCCTTTCATGCAATGATTCATATGATTACCAATCGTATGGACTCCGAATTATGGATATTAAGGGGGCTTCAAGCCTCCTTGTGCAAACTAGTTAGTCTATTCTCTCCTTTGACCAAAAAAATCATGCATTGACTTTTGGGGGCGATCAGGAGGCGGATATCCACCAAATGATATTAGATCCAAAAACCTATGAGGATAACCAAGGGATGGAGAGAATTTCCGACGATAACCCCGAAGGCCTAAGGCGAGTGTCGGCGATAAGGTTGATTCGAGAGGAAATGCCCGCATATTATGAGGAGTGCGAGCGAACCCGGCGGAATAACGTTTGGAAGAGAAAGCAGAGGAGAATCCAGGAAATCCATGCCTCCCTTAGCAATCTTTTCGCAAGTTTGCTTGCTGCTATTAATTTGGCTGAACGACAAATGGTGGTTCTCCAGGATCTACACAGCCTATCTTCAGCAAGCTCCCGAACAAAAACTAAAGATTACGAGAAGGGATCCCCACTCTGTCAGAGGCCCTTCTACACAAGTATTGCCCCAATCCCCACCCCTTCGGAAAACTCCGAGAAAATTTGGCCAAATACCTTGGTCGCTATTGACGAGGTGATTAAAGAGAGGAAATGTTTCATCGAGAAAATCAAGGCGCTAGTAGAAAATATGGAGATCTGGAGAGAAATTGTATAATTCTCATGTCTAAACTCACAGTCAGAATGCTAATAACTTAGCAGTTTTTTGGATTCCTGAAGTCTGATAACGCTAGAACAGCCCCCTCCAAGACAGCCGCCCTAGAAGCAACAGCCGTGGTGAAGCAGATAAGGGATTCTATGGAGAGAGACTCGGCCGCACAGGCGGAGGCAACAATTCAGGCAACCCAGTATACAAGTGCCAGTATAGTATTGGCAGCGTTTTTCCCCATCAGCATTTGTACTTCGGTTTGTTACCAGTTGTCTATGATAGGAGTGTTTTCTGATAAGAAATCCTATTAGTATTACGGCATGAATAACATAAAGGAATTCAACGACCATCCCATGTCCCGAAAAGAGTTCTGGGCGGTCACGGCCCCGGCAACTGCGGCAGTACTATCATACACAGCATTAATCGCCTGCTGGAAGCGTCCATCCATGATAGCCTTCAGGTCCAATCTCAGGAGGCCGTGGGCTATTCTCTTTCACGAAAGGCAGATATTAGATGTCTGACTTCGTCCAATTTTCCAGGGCTGGCCTCGCAGTACAGGCTCCCCGCCACGGCCCCATACCACCCCAGCTCCACATGTCTCACCAATACTTCAAATCTCCTGGATCGGCGATTTAGGTCCAACTAGCCACAGTACCCTCATCAATTAGACCACTGCAGCCCCCTTCTCCTGGCTCTGGTGTAACAGAGCAAAAGTTTCCCACAGGGGAAAACTCAACAAATCCGACGAGGGACCAGGACAGAGCTTCCCTTCCTCCGCCATCTAGGTTGAACCAGGTACCTTGCCACTTCTGGGAGACTCGATAGGGCTGGTCACTCGTCCCCGGTGGCGATTGGGAGAGTAGTGGCAACCGCGGGGATCAGAAAATAGATGGATTCGGGAGAGGGGGGGGGGGCCAAGAAACCCGATTGCAAGGCGCTGTCTATGCTGTAAGGTTAGTAGTGGAAATATCGTGGTTGAATGATAGGACAGCTAGGTGAAGGTGAGGGTTTGTTTCTTCAATACCTATTTTCTGTACTTAGTTTTCGATGTTGTTTAATGAAACGAGGTGATGACTTAGAGCCTTATGCCACTTGTTACTAGTTGGGTAGAGATGTGTATATAAATTATTGGGAATATTCGTAGGACATGATTGAGGGAACATTATTCCTAGCCGCTCTGACATCATCTTGAGTCAAGGCTAAGGTAAAGAGGTTCACACCTCTCGCTAATCTGGTAAGAACAAGTTTCTTAGTTTAAATATCATGTGCCCCGCTAGCACGGGGCCTGCAACAGTACTCACATGCACGTAATTTGAATGTGTACTGTCGGAAATCTGGGCTGCGGAGGTAATGATTTACGGTGATGGTTTTACGCAGTTGACTGAAACCGCTTAAGTGGGGATGAAGATCATGATTGATTGTGATAACTTGATGAGAAGGGCTTGAGGAAAGTTGTGTACAGGAAGGGAGGTGTGAAGCGAGCAAAGATGAGAAGGAAGGAAAAACAAAGGGAGTAAATGTTGAAACTGACAACGGCTGGACCTAGTGTTTCTCGCTCTCACTGGAACCTTCTAGTGTTTCGAAAATTCTTTTGCATGTTTGACTAGTTTAGCAGACACATGAGATGTCGGATATAAAACAGACTAGCACTAGCTATCAACTATGACACTCAATTAGTATCGGGATAGTTTGAGATACGAGACAGTGGAGGATTTCCTACATTTCCTTTGCGTCTTTCCTTTTCTCTCTCTTTGATTCTCGCTGGTTCTGTCTCTATAAGAGACCCTATTGTTCCTGTTTCTTTTCCGTTACAAATCGCATATATCATTGTCTTTCTTTCACTCGTTAGATACGAATCTATTCTTTTCGCGCGCTCTATTGCTCCCACACCGAAGTGAATAAACCGATAGTCCACTATACGATCCCTAAAAATGGTCAGTAAAAACATTCTCAGAGTATAGCGCATCCTTTGACTAGTGTATATGTATACCTCAGCTGCCTGAGAGTGCGGACGGCCATTAAACTGTCATTTCCAACATTTACTGTTGGAAAATGTGGCTTGTCAGGATCTAATTACTTGTGGTTGACCACATCGGATGCCACTAGTAGATGAATGTGGAGATGAAAGTGTCACTAGTGCGTCATGTTAGGAGAATGGTCGATATGGTATAGGACACAGTGTCCGGTGTGACTGCTAAGTCCATTGTGTATATTAGTAGCTCTTTCCTGCACGAGATCGTAAAAAGGAAGGTAGTGGTGGGCTTCCCTTTTTCACCGAGAATCAAGCACATCTTACAACATTTACCTTCCTAATTTCTCCGAGTGACAGATTATGATAACACTGTGGCTTCAAAAATAGTCAACCCAGAGCCTGTTCGGCTGCCGTCGGAATACCGGTGTGGGGCAGGGTTTGTACTAGGGTAATCTGATGTCATGGGTAGCCTATCTGGCAGCGGCCAAAATTCATGTACTAGTGCGTCTTGGCACAGAGGTGCTTTGCCTATAAATATCTCCTTCCTGTATTCTAGTTTAACTAACCAACAAACAAGAAACAACCTGGGGATCAACCAGTCAACTCACAACGTTTCCTCCTCCTTCTCAATTGGTCCAAGTGCTTCAGTCCCTGTCCTACCCTTGTGAAAGCCCCTAGGCTGTTTATCTCCAGAGCTACCCTACACAGGTCTCCTGACTGATTTACTGAGAAGCTACGCCGCAGGCAACAGGAGGGGAATACGGCATGCGCAACACACCATCCAACTAGGGGAAGGCATTGAAATACCCCCCACACCAGGACACCATATTCAAAGCCAAGGATTCCCAGTAGTCACACTAAGAGCACAGTGAATTTTGATCCCAGTGAACTTGGGGCCCCGGGATAGAAAACAAGACAAAAATTGCTCTAAGCCTTGGTACTGGCATTACATGGATGGCGATCTAGCAAATTAGTTCCTGAGTTTGCCATATCAACATCATTCCGATCGTGTTGGATTCTGCCTCAAATTGTACTCGCACCTAAAGTTATTCTTTTGGGCGATCTTGGCGGACAGAGATGCACTAATGCAAATGGGCATTGTGAGGGATTTGGCTCGAAGCTTGCCTATTGTGACCATGTTTCGAAGCTTGATCCTAGGGCCATTTTCACAATCGCAAAGTTTGGTAGAAACCACAGCTTCGTTTGTTGTTGAACACGAGAACCATTTTCGAATCTACAAGCCCGATCGGTTGCTTGGCAAATATGTATTTCTATTTTTGAGCCATGGTCTTAGTAGTTTTCGTTACGGGGCCTCCGGGGCCCCGAGAAACGCGGGCCCCCGGCCCAACTCCCCACCCCGCCCTGCTGAACGGCCCGGGGCGGAGCGTGTTTTTTTAGGGTTCCCTGCCCCTGCCCCCCCTGCCCGTTCCCCTGAGTGCTCCCCGTTAAAACAGGTGGGGAGAAACGGGCCCCGTCCAGGGAATGAGCGGGGACTCGCCCCGGACAGGGGCGGGGCCGGGGCCGGGATCACCCCCAAAATAACCCCCCTGGCCCGTTGAAAGGGCGGGGCCTGGCGAGTGAAAACCTGCCCCGCCCCGCCCCGTAACGAACTCTAGTTCTTAGTCTCCCAAACAGGCCTAAGCAAAGCACCACCTGTGACAGATATGGCAGGAAGCTAACAGCTTTACCGAACAGCCTTGCGATCTCTGAGCCATTGTACAACAATCCCAGCAGTAGAGTGTGGTAGCATTAGAAGCGCTGAGAAAGTGTAGATATCGGGAAGCGAACATTTGGAGGAGCACGGAAGTGCGAGGGTGTAGGCACACTAGAGCATGAATGGATGTATGGGACTATACATGTAGAAAGTTTCTCTGATTTAGTAGCCATCAGCTAGCAGCCTTGAATAGATAACGCATCTTGAGACATCATCAACCAATAACACCTCCGAGTGAGTCTTTCACCTGCGTCACCAAGGCCGCCAGGAATTTACAATCTCGGGCGGGAGGTATATTTATTTCCTTGTCCCTGTTTGGCACGTGCAGGTTCAGAGATGCCTCCACATTTAGTTACAATAGGGTGTATGTGTTAGGTGGTACCAGATCTCTAAGAGCAAGCGAGATGGGTAAGACCAGGGTACTTTATAGTAGACGGAGATGTGTCTAGCAAGGCTCAATATAAACGTGCGTAAAATAGTGATAAAGATTTTTCTTGTAATAACTTATTATATTGATAAGGTCTCTTCTCCGTAGCGTGATGGTTTCAGTAAAGCTCGGGAGGCACTTCGATATTTATATGCCGCGTCGATAGAGCGCACGGCCTACAAGTAACTATCATACTAACTAAGTACCGGCTAACCATTCCGAACATTTGCTCTAGTGCGAACACCTTTTGACCCTGAATAATATTGCCCCACCATTGACTTCCTGACTGGAGAGCTCTTGATTTCTCTGGTGTGGCACCACGTTCCAGTCAGAGTTCACAATCCTTCTTCCGTCAGGAGGAACTGAAACTTGTCTGCATGCTAGACGGTGTCCTCATCATCGGACGAACGAAGTGGCCACTTCGTAATCGGACCTATCGCAGTAGCAGATATCACTCTTGCTTCCTGCGCTTAGGCTTCGGTCAGACTATCAGTCAGGATCGTACCAATGGCACAATTCTCTCATAGTCTTTCCTTACCGAATGATCCTATATGGTACTATACCATTGGGGTGGGTGCGGTCATACTCCTATTTCATTTTTAGAGTAGACACGACGAAAACGTCCCGTTACTTTAGTGACATAGTTTCCTGTGTCGCACCGCTATGTCTGTAACTCTATGCGACGTTGACCGATTTCGCCCCAAACACCTGCATAAGCTCGCCAAAGGTCTCCTCTGATATATCCTGCGAACAGCATCCGGTCAGAGGGACGGCCCTGACGTATATGGTGTTATGAGATAGGTTTCAATGATAGTGTCTTTTGGTGTTGGGATGCAACTGCAACGCTGTCTGGTGTTGTCGCGCCGTCCCAACGCCGGGGCCAGACGGGGGTGTTAGCTTCACAGTGTGAAGGTAGGGTAATCCCAGGGTATACAAAAATAGGTGGAAAAGCTACGCTTTTCTCATATGCCTAACAGTATGGCGAGGTGGAGAAAGAAGGGAGCAGCATTTTCCCCCGAAATTCCAGTGTCTGGTCTCCCGTGGATTTTTTGTATCATAACCTTTCCGATTAATGCGTTGTAGAATCGATAGGAGAAATGGCCTGGCAGCCGAAAACATTCTCAGACGAAATCTCAACCCCAAATCACACCCACATCCTAGAAACCAAGGCTTCACAGAATGAATACTACTGGGCGACTACAATAATTCTAGCTTCACTCAGACCCACAACAATATCACGCACGGCAAACAAACGTCCGGACCTCATATATATCATTGCAGAGACCTCTACACTACATTCTAGGTAGTTGAGCACTACCGATACTTACCGAACACTATACTCACTATACTCCAAGATACTGAGAAGCTTATGAAATTCCTAATATGATGTTGGCCCTCCCTCCAAGAGTTATTATCAAGACCGGTAGTCATCATTCACCTAGGTGCCGGTATGTAGAGTTGGGTAATGTAAGTTGGGTTGCGCTCATCTTAATATACCATCACCCTGCGCTCTACACAAACTTGCCCGTTCCTGTATCTTGTTACCCCACCTCCAGTATGGTAAAGTATGGTGTTTCGATATGGTGAAGCTAGGTAAAATATATTATGATGAGGTGGATACCCCCATTTTCTCTTCAAGTTCTATAGCTACGCGGGGATTTGGGGGGGGGGGGGGGTAGGTTTACTGAGCTTTTCGATTTCGTGGTTCTGGAGTCTTTTGTGTGAATACTAGTATCTGTACTTAGGAGGTGAGCACAGGTAGCTCGATATACTATACTACCATCTAGCGGTACACTTCCGGCTTGTACTAGCGATAGATAGAACTTACTAGAGTAGCTTAAATACCCCCTCGTAGCCCTCCTACACGCAAACAAAATCACAAGCGTAACCCAGATATCATCACGCTTCTCCACGGCGACGAGCGCTTGGTTGGCGGGCTGGCTCCTCGGCTATAGTGTCTTCGGAACATTGTTTTTATGTTGAATTTATAGAGCGAACGGTGGGCTATATATTCAATTCCGTAGGGTCTCTTGTAGAGATAGAGTCGGCCAAAATCAGAGACAGAAAAGGAAAGGACGGAATGGAAAAAGTAGGAAATCCTCCACTGTCTTGCATGTCAAACAATATAGATACTAATTGAGTGTCATAATTGACAGATAGTACTAGATCGCTCGATCTCCAACATTCTATGTTTCTGGTGGAAGGCCTATAGGGCATGGGGTTATGCAGTTGAGCGGATATGTTGATATGCAGGTATTTGGGTATCATACTATATGCAGCTTGGAGATACTGCAGATGGGTATAGGGCACGAGTGCCCAAGCAGAAGCTCGCACAGCATAAACAATTTAACGAAATAACAAACCCGACCAAAGAACTTTGACTAATACTCCCACGGGGGGCCTGGTTGCATATCATGTAAGTTTGCCTCCAAGGTTTTACATTTCCATTACCTGTTTTTTATATCGGTAATCCTGTATAGCCTTGTCCCCTATAAGAGTTAGACCTTTCCTCTATGAACTAACATTTAACATCTGATGGGGGGCGGGATTAAACAGACTTTCCCCAATGCTATGATACATGCATAAGTTACTGTGGTACCCAGTCGTGGTTTCACTTTTTAAAGCAATTTCTTACTAGGAATAAGGTGAGAGTCTACTAAGTTCAATAAGGGAAAGACTAGGCCTTAAGAGGGAGGGTGAAGTTGGGTTCATGGATGCATAATTACAAAGAGCTCTGGAATTGCCTGGCCGTGGACATTTTAGAACTAGTATCTCATTCCTGGCACTTTCGAAAAGACTATCGGAGTCGTCCGAGGGGTAATCAGAAGATAGATTCATCTTTCTAGTTATCATTTCCGTATTTCGAGGGATCTAATGCGAAGATTCTCTCTTGTCCACTTTTGACACCAGCACCTCTACTAAGTCCTCTTTAAAGGTACAGCAGAATCCCGTCTTTAAAGATATTGCTTTGGCACCTATCTGCTCAGAATATCCGGAGCCGGTGTGGCCGAGTATCCTGGGCACAATTGACGAGATAGTTCGTGAAAGGAAATCTTTCACTAAGATCAAGAGGTTGGTAAAAATATGGATATCAGGGGAAAATTTGTACAATCCCCGTATCCGAAATCATGAGACGAATGCTAATAGCTTGATAGTTTTCCGCATTCTTGAAGTCTAATAAAGGTCCCACTTTCTACGCTCCTGTGATTAGTGTTCGTTACGGGGCGGGGCGGGGCGGGTTTTGACTCAGTAGGCCCCACCCTCTCAGCGGCCCGGGGGAGTATTTTTCGGGTTATCCCCTTCCGCCCCCGTCCGTGGCCCACCCTCACGCATTCCCTGGACAGGGTCCCGTTTGTCGCCATCAAACTTTAACGGGGACCCGTCTGGGGGGTGGGCGGGGACAGGGGCAAGGAATGCCAAAAGTTACACCCCGCCCCGGGCTATTAGGTGGGGCAGGGCGGGCAAAAGGGCTGGGGGCCCGTGTTTTTCGGCCCGGAGGCCCAGAGGGCTTGTAACGAACTCTACCTGTGATTAGTGGGGAAAACATTAGTCACAGCGCGAACACCAATTGCTCCCACAGCCCACCAATCCTGCACACTGAGCAATGCAGACTTTAGATGGTATAGCGATCGTGACTACAGTGTTTCTTTCCCTCAGCTTTTGTACCTCAGTATGTTGTCTCCAGTCCAAAGTATGAGTATTTTCTGACAAGAAACCTCATCAGTACTTCGGCATGAACATAAAGGAATTCGAACCCCGCTCATCTCAGCGCATTTTCTAGGTGATCTCAGCTCCAGTATGTGCCGCAATGGTACTGCTAACAGTAATAATCATCTCCTGGGAAGGCCCGAGAGCGATTAACTTCAGAAGGAAGGTCAGACAGAAATTCAAGAGGTTTGCCAAGAAAAAACTGTGCGATATCGAGAGCCAGTAGCAGAAGTACTGGCCTTCTAGGCATTCATCAGCGATGGTCCCCGCAGGAGATAGTATCCAAGCCACTATAGTGTTTAGCGAGAGCAGTACTGCGAACACTTTAGGGAATCTGATTGCCAAGCTCACATCCGCCATCAAAAGGGCCGTAACGGGAACCATTGCCATCTGAAAATGGAGGGAAAAAGCAACCTGGGAGGCGGGTGAGACAACTAATTACCAGGCTCTCTCTGCCGTATAAGTAGAGGTGGAAATATTACTGTTGGAGGATACAGGAGCGAGAGGAAGGAGGCATTTATTTCTTCAATGAGATTTCTTGCACTCTTGTTTTCAATGCTGTTTGATGGGATGGGATTATGACTTAGAGGATTATTTCTTTTCTTACTAGTTGGGTAGATCTGGATTCACGTTATCGAGAATATTAGCAAGGATAGACTTTCATATTGTTATAGTGACATGACTAAAAGAACACGGGTACCAGCCACCCAACAACCTCAAAGGGGGATGACAAAGTAAATACTTTCACCCCTATACTTACTCCAGTAAGAACAGGTTTCCTTGTTTCAATATCACGTAACCCGCGGGGCCGGCGACAATATCAGAATCTATGACACTAAAAGGTTCACTCGCTTTTTTACTTCGAGTGACAGGTGATGATCAGATTACTTACTTGATGATCCGATCCTAGATCAAGATCAGATGCCAGGTAAAAAAAGGCCTTGTTGTCCGCAATCAGAATATCGAACTATGATGCCGTATCGTACTGCTTTCGAAACCAATAACTACCGGCGGCCACGCACAGGGCAAAGCCAGCTACTGTACAAACTCGAGTAATTGAACCTCCCCCTAAGCCGTCGGAAATTCCATCTCTTGGATAGGGGGACGGGCGCACAGCAAAAACTAACCTCCTTAGATCCAGCTTGGGACAGAGCTTACCGGCGGGGGCAGCTCCAACGCCCCAGCGCGAGCTTCAATTATTCCGGTTCTTACGGCATAGTTCAAGTAATCCCTGGGGTGTATTCTGGAGATAGGAAACCGCTACTAGACTTGGCACAGCCATTGGCGGGGTATGGACTCAGGTCAATGAGCTGATTATATTGACATCATTCCCTTGCTTCAAAAGAGAAAGAAAAAGCAAAAAACAACGACATTCGAGCTTGCCTGGCTAGCTTCGCATTGCACAGGTACTAAATGTTATTCCCCTAGGTAGCTGAAATAATAAAAAGTGGTATAATAAAAATTTAATATAAAAATACCAGGGTATCGTGGTGGAGTAAAGAATAAGAATAAGAATCACTACCGGGAGGTTGGCAGACCGAACAAAATTTAAATAAAGTTGAGGCTCTTTTTTTCTCCTAATATATTTTTCACCACATATGATAAATCCATGGCTGCCCAGCCGGGCGCTCCCCAAGGATGCCACCTCCAAACGCCACTTGGGGTCGCTTAATGGAGTGGGGGTGTTGGCATGGCTAATATCGCAACACAAAGCCACTGTCCGCCATTCCAGTACCCACTACCATAACAGCATGTAGGACAACAGGAAGCAAGCCACCCCGTGATCCCTCCCACCATGAGAAAGAGACACCTGTGTGGTAAAATTCTCCGCACGCAAATGTGTGACGGAGGACAAGAAGGGGGACGGAGCCGAACTTTATAACCCTAAAAAGGCCTGTAAAGGGAAGGGAACCGGTAACAGCCGAGTGTGGAGAAACTCCAAAATTTTGATGGCGGAATGAAAGAGGGGGTAAAGTGAAGGGAGGCTGGATTGGTAATGTTAAGGCGAAGGTACTCGAGTAGATCGAGTGCCGGCAGCCGGTCAAAGCGCCTAGCGCCGCGAGAATCGATCCACAAGGGACGAAACCAGCCCGGTTGGGGGTTCGGGTGGGAGAGAATCTAACTTACCGGTAGATCAGCCCAGCACCATTGTCATGGTACGGTACCGTAGAAACTTGAATAATTGAACCGTGTGCTATGTCGTTGGACTTTCCTCTCTCAGTAAGGTCAAGAATTTTTTTTTTTTTTCTGTCTCGGAAGGGGGAAAGGGGCTGTGTTTTTGCTGTGTTTTTTTTCCCCGTTCCAGAGAAGGAAATTCTGGACTTCATAGCACACGGTTCAATTATTCAAGTTTTTACGGTACTCAGGTAGTATTGGAGGTTTATTACACCCAATAAAATTGTCCAAGTTCTTTGTGCACTTCGCACGAAGGCGACTATGCCATCTGAAATGTTGGCCCCATCTGCGACGAAACTGTGCTGGTGACAAACACGAGTGAATGGGCAAGCATGTAATTTACTCAATATTCGAGTAAATAGTCAAGGTTAGAGCTACAAAGAATTGACACCTGCCCGTCACCTGTCCAGTTTCGTCGCGGGCACTGTACGAGTACAAGGGAGACTACATCGGCAGTCGATAATAATAATCGGGTAGGGCTTTTTTTTGAGCAGGTTAAAGGAAACACTCCCCCGCACACTTACTGACACCCACACTAAGCGAGACACCGGGCTCGCGCTATGAATTTGGAGTTGTCTTTGCTAGAAATATCAAGCGCGGTTTTTTTTTTTGTTTGTTCCCTGATTCAAGGTAAGATTTTGGATATCTTAGTGCAGGGTTTAATTATTCGAGTTCTTACGGTAAGCTATATCACACCTACTTTCATACTGGCAGTTCCCTCGATAGTGTAGGAGTCCAGTACCGGTATTCGTACAACTATGATACTCTTGGCACCTACGAGTATAGGGGAGGGGGGCGACAAACTGCCCTTCTGAGTCTGGGGTTTGCTGCTGGGTTCCCTAATGTCTTGCCCGCTGTCCCATCCACTAAGTTAAACGATGAACCAATGAGAAGAGAAAAGTATCCCTAGTTAGACACATCCTCTAGCGGTGAATAGGTGGCAACACAGCTGAAAGCGAAACCCGACAGAAGCCCGACCGGGGGGTCCAACCCACACTGAGTTAAAGCTTCAGGTCACCGACAGCAAGCAGAGGCGGCAAGGCGACTGCAGTTGTACTCGCAATGTAGGAGGGTATTCAAAAAAGACTGCTATTGCATCCCACCAAAATTTGTCCTTTTTTCTTGGATTTGGGCGGTATGTAATAATAGTCTTTTTAAAAAACCCTTCGACATTGCGAGTAATGGATATCGTGGTTTTAATTCTCTGCCGCTAAGCCAGAGAATGACTACGAGTACCGGAGCTACCCCGCATGCAGAAAAGAGTATGACGAGGCTCATCTGCAGCCCTTGTCGGCGCACTAGCACCGACCGGGCTCTATCCAATGTAATTGGCCCTCTTAAATTAACTAGTGTAGCACTGCTATATGGTTTACGCTACTTGATAGTGGCGACCCCTGTAAACTCGAAACTCTACTCGTAGAGTGCGGACGGCAGCCAAACTCTAGCTGCGTCTTATAATCTTCAGAAACCCGCATTGAAAAAGTCACATTGTGTCACTCGTTTGCACTTTTTTCTCTAAACCCACCTGGAAATTCCCACCCCCCCACCCCCAACACCCAAACCGGGCCAGCTTGCACACCCTAGTCGCCTCACGGAGGCACCACCCTAATAGTTTGAAGCGAATACGGTAGGATGCTCCATGACCATGTAGAATTTCTTTTGTTACAGAGGTTGTTAACAAGCCTCCGGGATTTAACTTTCGTCCGAGTAATGACCATGAGCTCCTCCTACAAAGGTCCCCACCGCGAGCTGTATCGTGTGTCGTTCGCCTAGTTTTGGTTGGATGCGCTTCCCTGCAGATCAACTTCACGCTCAGATTCAGTTTTCCCGAGTGGCGATCCCCCCCCCCCCCGGCTGAATTAGTTTGTTCCTTCGTCCCATGCCCAGCGCCTAGTGGTTGGCCGCACGAGGATGTCAAAGAATTTACCTTGGGCAGAGGGGGTTGTGGGTGCCACGACCGGATGGAAGTTCTATAAGAGAACAGACCCCCCTAACCGATGGCTGATATCATGCTAGCAAGAAGCTACCTCTACATCCCTCCCTCAATATCTGAGTTACTGAGTCAAGATGGGCGACATAGGCCCCAACACTGCTATTCCACTAGGGCCCCACTCAACCCTCGAACCCCCAGCGGGATCTGTTCACCAATCGTCCTGGGGGCCGCCGCTACCTCCGACTCCCCTTCAGGAATCATCGGACCACTTTGGTGCCTGGAAAACTATAGGCGAACAGCAAGAGTTTTACGATGAGAAGGATTTCCTACGTCCGAGCTACAACCTCACGAGCGAAAAACTAAAAGATAGGAAAGAGGATGATGTTGTGATTTTTGATTATTCGTTGGGTGGTTCTGATGAAAGTCCTCCGGTTGAGGGGGGCGGTCCTTCCTCGGGAGGCTCAGATGAAGATGATGATAGATTCTTTCAAGTGTCTAAGGATAGGCTCATAGAGTCAGAGCAACTTAACCAGATAATTAATCTTACCAAAGAACCTGGACCAATACAGTCACGGGCACGGTTGTGTATCATGTAAGTGTACCTCCTAAGAATTTACTCTCATTCTCCATTTTTACCGTGAGATTTTCTGCGCTGGATACAACTGGATGGCTTCTATGAGAGCGGGAATTATCCTCTAAATGCTAATATTTGGGTTCGTTGTCGTTTTTAAGAGACTTTCCCCAATGCTATGATACATGCGTAAGTTGCTCTGCTCTCCAGTCGTGATTTCACCCCTTCGAGTAATTGCTTACCAGAAGTAGGACGACAACCTACTAAATTCGATGGCGAAAGAGCTCCATATTTTAAATCCTACTACTTTCGGGCACACGCATTCAAAAAAAGTTCTGGCACTGCCCGGTGGTGGAAATTTTAGAACAGGCATATCACTACGTGTGCCTTCCAAAAAACCATCGGCGCCGGCCAAGTCGGGTTTGCAGGAAGATCGGTCTACTCTTTTTGTATCATTTCCGTATTTCGGGAAATCTAGTAGCAGTATTCCATTGGGTCCGGAAAGCGAGAGCGTTGAGCTCTTAGATTTCCGGCGCCTGGGAGTTGATGTCCCTGACCGCAACGTTGAGGTGAGTGAGGGGGACAGAGATGATGTCCGGGAGATATTGGTTCATCAGGCACGATATATGGTATTTGATAACTGTAAGCTATACCCCCCACTCACCCTTGATCCAAATACTCTTGCTTGCTAAGTTATTTCGGAAGATACGATGGCGACATTTAGATCCAAGGAGGATAGTGCTAGAGATAAAGTCCCCCTTCACGGGTTTCAGGAGCGTACCGACGTCATTCGTGCAATGATTCATATGATTGCCAATCGTATGGACTCAGAAGTATGGGCATTGGAGAAGCTTCAAGCGGCTCTCTACAAACTGGTTAGTCTATCTTCTCCTTTGGCTAAATATGTCTAGAATTAATTTTTGAGGGGGGGTAGGAGGAAGGTATCGACCTGATGATATCAGACGCAAAAACCTATGAGGATAATCATGGCATGAAAGGAATTCCCACTGATATACCGCAACGGGAAGAATTAGAACCATCGGTGATTCTCACCGAGGAGGATAGACAGCGACAGGCGGAAGAATATGAGCAAGCACGGCAGGATAACGTCCGGAAGAGGAAGAAGAGGAGAGTCCGACACCTCCTCGCTTCCCTTAACAGTCTTTCGGCTGCTTTTCTTGCTGCCCTCAGCGTAGCTAAACGACAAATTGCTATTCTCCAGGATGTTCACCGTCTATTTTTGACAAGCTACGAAACTAAAACAAAAGATTACAAGCAGGGATACCCACTCCGGCAGAAGCCACACCATACAAATACTACCCCAATCCTCACCCCGTTGGAAGACTCTCAACAGATGTGGCCAAATTCCTTGGACTCTATTGACGAGGTGGTTCGTCAGAGGGAGTGTTTTATTACTAAAATCAAGGAGTTGGTAGAAAATATAGAGATCAGGAGAAAAATTGTAAAACCCTCACAACTGAACTCGTATCAGGAGTGCTGACCACTCGGCAGTTTTCCTCATTCTTGAAGTCTGATCAAGCTAAAGCATTCCCTTCTGAAAATTGGGGTCGAGAAACGGGCGCAGTGGAGCGTGTCGAGAATGCCATCAAGGAAACAACCGCGCGCACCGAAGGCGCTATTAAGGAAACGACAAGGGCAATCAAGGAAACAACAGCGCGCACCGAAGACGCAATCAGGGAAACAACAAACGCAATGTCGCGCACCGAGGAGGCAATCAAGGAATCAACAGCCATGCTGTCGCGTTCCCAAGCCATGCTCGCGCAGCAAGCAGACCAAACAAAGGTGCTCTCTGTTTTCACTGTCGTGGCCACAGCATTTCTTCCCCTCAGCTTTTGTACTTCCGTATGTTGCTCCCTATCCACACGATTCTGTATGTTCTGACATGGATCCCTATCAGTATTTCGGCATGAACAACATCAAGGAATTTAACAACAATCCCATATCCCGACGCGAGTTCTGGGCAATCACGGGCCCAGTATGTGGTGGGATAACACTACTGGCAGTAATGATCCTCTCGCTGAGTTTGGAAGGAGTGTCTCGCTTTATGCGGAGTGTCGGGTGGGAATTAAAAGCTCGATTTTATTACTAGAAAGAAATAGATATCGAGAACCAGTGGGGAGTAGGCCTTCTAGGAATCCAACCTCTACAGTCACCTCGTGAGAGTGTCCTAATCACAGTACCCGAGGGGGTCTAGTGTGAGCAGGAACTTTGAGAATCTGATAGCTAAATGCTGCTCTCTCATCACAAAGGCAGCATCGGCAAGCACTGCGATCTGAAAATGGAGGATCTGGGGAAGCAAGGGGTGGGCGGGGGGCCCAATCACCAAACTTAGTCTGCCGTTTAGACAGCGGTGGAAACATTACCATTGGAGGATACCGTAACAAGGGGAAGGAAAGGTTAGCTTATTGAATACACATTTTTGTACGATAGTTTTTAATGCTGTTTGATGAGATGAGATGACTTGTAACTCTTTTATGTATTCTGTCGCCCGGTGTGTAGAGATATGTGTTTGTGTTGTCGTGAATGGGCTTTTATAAAAAAACCAAGTCATTAGCCATCCAGACAGATGTGTGTGCAGATGATAAGATAAAGATATCCGCACCTCTCATTACTCCGATAATGACAAGTTCCTAAGTTTTAATGGCATGTGACCTACAGGTCTAGACTATTTCTGCTTCATGCTGTTGGAAATGACAGTTTAATGGCAGCGCTCTGAGGGAGCCCGCTGGGGTGTACGTACGCACAAGCCATTGACGCGCAAACTAGGAAAATCTTTTCACCCCCTTTGTTCTTCTTTCCTTCTCACCTTTGCTCGCTTCACACCTTCCTTCCCATACACAACTTTCCTCTAGTATTTTCTCTCCACCAAGTTCTCACTATCAATCAATCATGATCTCCATCTCCGCTTAAGGGGGTTCACTCCATTGAGTAAAATCCCCACCGTAAATCATTACCTCAGCAGCCCACATTTTGACCAAATGCCATCTCCTCCACAACGATGACGGGTTATGATCAAAACGAAGTGAAAATCTTTATCTAATACAAAGTGAAGATTTAATGAAGAAAACTAATGACCTATTCAAGTATAATCAGAAAATTGAACTGCAGTTTTTCTAGGCTAGAAATCGCAGATTTTCACCCTAGGGGTAGAGTAAGTTATAGTTCGGGTAAATTTGGGAGTGTGTCTAGGAGATAGAAAAGAGGATGGGAAAAATATTTGCGGCTGGACTTATTGCTTCCATTGGCCTAATAGGGAGCCAGCTGGTTTGCGATTTGGATTTGTAGACATCACCCCCCATTACAAGAAGAAGGAAGAGGGAAATTTGTTCAAGTTGTGCCTCACATTGACTTGTACCCGACGCTGTTCATATATGTGTGATCTTTGCAAATGCACAGTAGTAGAAATCTGCGGGGCGCACTAATACATACTTTGAAGGGCTGGGCTAAAGATCTGCCTCTCGAAGCAAAGTTCTAAAACTTGGTTTATTGGAACAACCTTTACAGTCCTCAACTTTGTTAATAGCCTCAGTCTGTTGTAGTTTCAGGCACCTAATCTATTTTCAAAGCAGGACTTAGCTGATAATACAGGCTTCTATCCCAAACCCAATTCCCCAGGCCCCCCTCAATAGGCTAAAGTCAATTATAAGAAGTAGTGAATACCTCAAGAGGATAAAAGCTGTGCAAACAGCCTGAAGATCCGCAAGGCCTCAGAGAATTTATTGGCTGAAGTAAGAAGTCGTTAACTTTCTTATATTTTGTTAGACATCCAGCGGTTCGAAAGTCCCTAGATATTCCCTAGGAATTGGGTATCTTACAGAATGGAAGAATGAGGGGGAAAGAAAGGCATCGGAAATGTTGGTGTTTGAGCTGTTGTGCATTTTTTTTGTAATTTTTTGTATGTGGGGTTGGAACAACCCATTGCCAATGGGGCAAAGCGCACACAGTCTTGCTCGGGGGTGGTAGAAAACAGTTTAGTCTAAGTCGACGCGTCCTTCCCCGGGGGGCATAGCTCCAGCCCATATAGGGCCACCGCACTCTCGGGAGTTGGAGACCTCCAAGCTCGCTACAACTCGCATTCTGGTCTCCAAGCTCGCTACAGCTCGCGTTCTTTGTTTTCCCACCCACCACCCCTGAGACTTATATGGCGCCCTCATTGTCGCCTTGGGATATATCGGTGGCAACGATCCCAAGCGACAAGGGCAGCGACATTCCTCCAACGCCTCCGACAGTGGACTTACGAACAAAGTGTGAGAGAGGGATGGCATAGCTAGGTTCAGATGGGTATTGGGTTTCAGATTTCTCTATTTCTTCTCAGGGTTTTTCATTGTCTCTTTATATCGTCATCTTCATGTATTCACTTGGCTTTGCAAAAATTGGTGGTCGGCGGGCTAGCTCCTAGGCTATAGTGTCTTCGAGGAGCATTTTTTATGTTAAATTTATAGAGCGAACGATGGGCTACCAATTCATTCACTTCCGTATAAGGGCAACAAGGCGCCTTAAAAGAATAGATTCGTATCTAAGGAGTGAAAGAAAGAAAATGATATGAATGAGAGTTTTGACAAAAGAAACTCGAACAATAGGTCTTCTAGAGATAGAGTCCGCTAAAATCAGGGATAGAAAAGGAAAGGATCTAATAGCAAAAGTAGGAAATCCTCCACAGTCTCGCATCTCAAACAATACAAATACTAATTGAGTGTCATAGTTGACAGCTAGTGCTAGTCTGTTCGGTCTCCAGCATTCCATTTTTCCACTATACAAGCCAAACGCTCAAAAGAATTTTCCAAAACACCCGGCGATTCCAGCGAGAGTGGGAAAACCTTTGGGCAGGCCATAAGTTAGTAGGTTTCAACATTTTCAGGGATTTCAGTTTTTACCAGCCGATTTTTAGTGAATATAGCCCTGCAAAGCCCACTTTTGGCTTTCCTTCTCAGAAGCTGGGAAAAAGACTAGGTGAACCTCTACTCCTCTTGGTATAGTAGGCTTATGATAAACAATCGTACCTCGCAATTCCGGATAACTCGGATATCGTGGCCAACCCCCACAGGGACAACAGTACCAGTCGTCCCGGATGACTCGTTATGCTATACAGATTCTTTGGATTTTGGACATCGGGGGTAAGATGGTGCAACTATACTAGCACTACTCTCTAAGTGCCCTAGAGTGACCTCAATGCTGATTGCATCCACATCGTCCCACTTACCCTCAACCTCCTATACTCCGGTAGTCAAGTGCAGTGTCTGGGCAGTCTCAGTGTACTGTACTAGGGTATGGACGTGGGTAATCGGACAGCCAGGGATTCCAGAGGCCTGAACTTACCACCCTCGAAGGGAGTAGGAGAATGAATTTGGCATCGAAATTGCGCAAACGAGCAAGAATCTTTAACACCTCAAATCCATGGCTGCCCCGTCACCCACGTCCATACCCGAGCACTGTGATGGTGAGGTGTTTGTACTACACCACTAGGGGTATGAAGAAATCCGTGGGGTGGAACACTACTGAGTTAGAAACCTAGGCCACAAGCATTGTTGGTCTCATGCTGAAAAGACAAGGTAAAAAATATTGCGGAAGAGCTTGGAAAGCCATTCGGTACTCGGCTAATTTATTGCACTTTAAGTGCAGTAGCCAACCCACATACCCTGAGAACTTCCAGGAAAGAATGTTGGCCAGCGTAAGGTATCAGACCTCCCTCCTCTGAAAATATTGGCTCAGCAAAGTTGAAAGGAGGATGTCTCGCGGAAATTTTTGCAAGCCTTAAGCTCACAATACAAGAGCATAGGATATAAGAGTCGAAAAATTTGCATAATTAGCTCACCAAATTATCTTCCTTGTGCACAGCCAAAGGCAACCTATCTTTCCCAATGTCGCAGATAACCCCTTAGAGGGTATGGCTGAAAAGGCCAGAAATTGCTACACGAACCAGCCAGCACAGATTCACAATTCAGATAGAGTAAATATCCCGCATCCGAAAGTGCATGAAATACTACTACCGCCACCACAACCACCATCATGGCCACCATCACCACCTGTCACGGGCCAAAAGTCTGCTTGGGATCTGATTCATTGCCCTTCCTTTGGATAAAGTGTAGCAAGCAGCAAAGAGCAAGGCACATCCTGGTATCGCGGATGCACACATGGATCCCGATCTCGGAAGCACACATTGCATACTAGAGTACGGTACTCGAGTAAAAAGCTAGTCTGCAGGCTGGCGTGCGCAGTACCGGGAGGGCACAAAAACCAACCGAACCCACCTGCACCTGGCTAGTCAAAACTTTATATGTTCAAGGCCAATTATGCAACTCAGTTCGCCAGATACGCAAACCTTTAGCGAAGGAAAATGCCCTTCAAACTCGTGCTGCATTGGCCAGAGTGAGCACCGTCCTCTGAATGGTGGAGAAACCCTGGGGCCAATTAGAGGGAGTTCGGCAGACCTACCATTCATACCCGACGCAGCGCAGTTTAATGGGTGGTTGGTCATTGAACCCGGGATGGCTAAGTTAATAATGAGGCACGTGTTTCACAATATTGAATCAACCAAGGAACATGTGTTATGTCACACTAGCAGCCAGAATATTTCTTCAGCTTATCCAGTAGTATCTTTATTTCTCACGTACTGCCGGCGTCAGAACATGTGCCGGAGGCGATCGGGAAATCCAAAATAAATACGATAGCTGCGCAAGCCTTAGCTAGGGCTAAGAAGCAGCGGTGAATGGTTGGCACGCCTTGGCGAAACTTTCAGGTGCAGCTATGATAAATTTATGATATCAAACTAAACATATCCCTTTTTACCCCCACTCGCATAGGACGGCACTTACCAATTATATTAGAGCTCGATGGGCTCCCTCTATGGGCTACCATAAATATCCCATACGATTGAGTTCAGTCAACATCAAAAAAAAGCGGAGCGGGGTAATCAAGCCATTTCGCGACGGCATTTGAGTACTTGAGACAACTTGAATACCATGGATAGCTACCAGAGCAAATTCTCAAGTGAAACATCCAGACAAGCCCCATTAATCATAAATAACGACTCAAGTCCGAAGTGAGAGAACCTCTCCTTGTTCCGGAAATGGAAATTGTCGAATCAGGGTTAAAAGCTACACTTGTATAGAAAGGTTCTATTGTTTAGTATCCTATGAGTTCTTTCTGTGGGTTCTTAAATAACTCAGGCAAGTTGCTTGAAAACAGTTTAGCTAGATCGTTGCCGTAGCGATGCATCGCGCGCAGTCGAGGATCTTCTCCTTCCCGGCATTCTTTTATGGGTATTGGCAATCCTGACGGTGAGGGTTCTGGCACGGGTGACCGGTAAGAGAAAACAGAGGGAAGTAAAACTGGCTATTGAAGCTAAAAGATGAACATTGGATCACTATAATTGACCAATTTGAACTTGTCTCCGAAATAACCAAGAATGAGGATGGAGAGAGCGGTTTCCGCGAACCGATGAAAAATCCCACGATCCCCCGCTTCTCCTCTTTGGAGCTTCTACGGTTCTTAAATAACAGGAGTGTCTCGGCCTAAACCGCCCACTTGCTCTACCACGTAATAGTCCACGTAATCCACAGAAAAATACTTAGTCATGAAAGCTATCTACTCGAGTACGAGGTTGGCAGCACCGTACCGTATTGGTGAGGGAGCACCGTCGGCCGTCGGTACACGTAGGCTGGTTTAAGCTCGAGGCTTGATCACGCAAGTGCCCAAGGTTCCAGAGTGTCAAAGGTGTGTGTGGGGGAGGGGGAGGAGGATAGAAAAAAAGTAAAAATATATTGAGTCTCTTCCTACCAATTGAACTAACTTTACCCCAAATTCCCATATACTCACGATAGGGGTAAAGTATTGGAACAAACTAGGGTCACAGACAATCCGCCATACAAAATTCCGCTCCCAGGATTCCGCTGTGTTCGGTCCATTCATGCCAGATACCTGTACCAAGGCCCGGGCGAAAAAGCTGAATTTTGGCACTGTGCAATACCGGCAGCAACCCTATCCACAAGGGTCATTCAATTGTAGTTAATCCGGCAAGTCTGTCTAGCTTCCCCTAATTGGTTCCAAGGCCTCCCGGTCGCTTGAAGAGCCAGTGCCAATACGCCAAGAATTTGACTGACTCTTTTCCTAGACTAAAGATTAGCGTATCCAGCCTGCGCAAGCACTACAGTACTCGTATCAGTTGTGAGACACAGGTTGACAAGTAGCTTTGGCTAATCGCCGCAAATTCGCAAAATATGCAAACTCCAGACCATAGCCAATATTGGCGATATGATCCTGCCTATATCAGGTGGATCATCACTGAGACCACCCAGACAGCGCCCTAGTCAACTCTTTCTTAGACACTGACAGGAGTGGCATAAATTGCTAGGATAAAATAAGAATGTTAAGCCGGACACCCCGGTTCCAGGGTACTGTACCACTCCGGGGGATCATCCTAATGCGCAGACTTGGCCTTACCTCTCCTCCGGTTGACTTTACCCCCCTTGCCAGACGCAGTCAACCACACTACCAAATCAAACTTTTTACCCTGAGCCGGGCGAATTGTGATTCCCTCGACTGGGCTGAATACTCTACATAAGAGTAGAGCTCTCCAAAAAACTGTTAAAATCTTTCTCATAAGGAACCAGGAAACCATAGCTCTATTCCTCCCCCAAACTCCAAGCCACAAGGTGAAGATGGACTCAGGCCCTCGCTCAACCCGCGAACTCGCACCAGAATCCATTGGACTATCATCACAGCCGTCATCGCCGTCCCCCCGGCCCCCCCCGGAACAGGAAAACCAATTTGACGGTTGGGAAATTATTGGTGAACAGCGAGAATTTTACGATGAGCAAGATTGCCTAGACCCGAGCCACAGCCTTGCCAGCGAAAAGCTGAAGATCAGAAAAGAGGACGATGTCCTAATTTTTGACTATTCCTTAGACCCGGATCACCTGACCGCTAGGGACTGGGATCCTCCAGATGTGGTGGATGATTCTTCCTTGGGGCGGTTTGATGCAGACGATGATATATTCTTTCGTGTGTCCAAGAATGAGCTCATAGAGTCCAAACAATTTGACCAAATAATTAACCCTGACGAAAAATCTCTGCTGGTGCTCTCACGGGGGGCACGGTTGGGCGTCATGTGAGTTCATCTTCCAAGGATCTACCTTCTTGCCGCCTGTTTGGGCTATAAACAATGACAATGTTGTGCTGCATACACCCCGCTGGCTTCTATAGGTCTCGAGTTTATCTTCTACATGCTAATTTTAAGCGGAGCTTTCTTTTCTAAAGTGACTTTCCCCAATGTTACGACACATATGTAAGTCGCATTCTGCCTGGCAGTAATTTTATCCTCCAAGGCAAGCGCTTACCCGAAAAAATAGGATGATAGTCTACTAGAACAAATGGGGGGAAAACTGGGCCTTGGGAGGAAAGGTGGAGCCACTTTTATGGGCGCACATTTACAGAGGGCTCGAGCACTACCTGGTCATAGACGTTTCAGAACTGGCGTCTTATTACAGGCAGCTTTCGGGGGACCATGGGAACGGCGCCCACTACATCCATCGCAAGATAGATTCATCCTTTTCGTATCATTCCCGTATTTCGGGATATCTAGCGAGGAGATCACATTGGGTCGGCGAAGGGAGAGCCTTAAACTCTTAGATTTCAAGTTCCTAGGTGTTGATGCTCGCGACCGTAGGGTCCATATAAGTGAGGAGGCGGAGGTGGTTGGTATAGGGGAGATATTAGTGCATCAGGCACGGTATATGATATTTGATAACAGTAAGCCATAAGCTCTTGCATACTGTTGACCTAAACGTCTTTACTAAGAGATTTCTGAAGACACAATGGCGGCATTCAGATCTAGGGAGGATTGTGCCAGAGATCAAGTCCCGCTTCACCGCTTTCAGGAGCGTGTCGGTGCCTTTCGCGCAACTATCCATATGATTGCCAATCGTACAGGACTGGAATTACGAGCATTTGGAAACCTTCAAGCCTCCTTGCACAAAGTAGTGAGTCTACTCTCTCTTTTAGTCAAATGAACCTTAGGTTAATTTGGGGGACCATTAGGAAGAGGGCATTGGCCAAATAACATCAGTTACAAACATCTGCGAGGATGATCAAGGGATGAAGAGGAGGCAGGACACAGTCCGAGCCCTCATCACCTCCCTTGACAATCTTGCGGCAGATTTGTTCGCGGCTATCAGCGTGGTTGAACGACAAATTGCTGTTCTCCAGGATCTCCACGCTGTATTATTGTCAAGCTGCGGAACAAAATGTGAAGGTTACGGGGAGGGATACCCACTCCAGCGGAATCCCTTCCACAGGAATATTGCCCCGATCCCTGTCCTCACGGAAAATCCTGAGCAGATATGGCCGAGAGCCTTGGACACTATTGACGAGGTGGTTCGAGAGAGGAAGGGTTTCATCAAGAAAATTAAGGAGTTAGTAGAAAATACAGAGATCAGGAGAAAATCCGTAAAACCCTCATATCTGACTCACACGCCGAAATTCTAACGGTTCGACAGTTTCTTGAATTCTGGAGGTCAGAAAACGGAGCATCGGCAGTGATGGAAAAGATTCATGCCATACTTGCGAAGACAGCGGATACTGCGAAGGAGACGCAGAACATAATTGGGGAGCAAACGCAGCAAACCAAGACTCTATCAGTTTTTACTGTCGTGACCACCGCGTTTCTTCCCCTCAGCTTTTGTACTTCGGTATGTTGCCCCCTGTCTCACCACGATATGCGTATTTTCTGACAAGATGCCCTCTCAGTATTTCGGCATGAACAACATAAAGGAATTCAACGATAATCCCCTGTCCCGAGGCGATTTCTGGCGAATAACAGGCCCAGTCTGTGTTGGGATAACACTACTGGCAGTAATAATCATCTGGGGGAGCCCCAGAGTGACTAGATTCCGACGGAATGCTAGACACATATCAGGTGGAAAAATAGCTGATATCGAGAGCAGTTGCAGGATTATAGGGCCGCCAGGTATTAGACTCCCACTGTAACCTCAAAAGACAGTAGCCCAACCCCCAGTCTATCAAGGAGCGCAGCACTACTAACACCATAAAGGATCTAACTGTCAAGTCCTGTCCTGCGGTCACAGGACTTGTGGCGGCAACCAACTCAACCCGGAAATGGAAGGATGAGGAGCCTGTGAGTTAGATAAGACACCGAATCACCAAACTGTCTACCATATAGGCAGCAGTGGAAAAATTAGAATTGAAGGAGAGAGGTGCTCGGGGGAGGGAGGGGGGGTTAATTCAACGCGCATTTTTGTACTTTCGTTCTTTCTGCCCGACCGGGGATGGTATCTTTTGTTATCAGTTGGGTAGAGATGTGTATTTAAGTTACTGGGGAGATTAGCAAGGATGGGCGTTTATATTATAGCGACATGAGTAAAAGAATATCAGTACCGGCCACCTTAACAGTCGCTTACGTGAATCATCAGACAAAGATTTCCACACCTCCCATGACTCTAGTAAGAACAGGCTTAGCTGTTTCAATACCACGCAACCTCCGGAGCCAGAGGCAATATACGCATGCATGCCATTTGGACTTTTAAGTGGATCTCGACCACGAGTGAGATTTGTCTATAATTACCAGGGCATTTGAAAGCCTTGCTCACCTAATACTAAGTCAAGATTTGATAAAAAGAAACTAAGCGGTGCTGATTCATCTGTAAGCAGGATATCGAGTCACAGTTTTCGAAACCATGGATTACAGATAGTCATATCAGGGGGCATGCGCGCCATGGCCCAAGTAAATCAGGTGGGGGGGGGGTCTAGGAGCAGAAGAATGAAAAAAGGACACTCGGTCATGCTCGGTTATGCCTCGCATTGTGCTAGTGCCTAACGCCGTCCCCCCCGGGCGATTTTAGTAACCCAACCGGTACCATCGCGGGAAACTTGCCGTGATGCACTAACAAATCTCTTGAGAGGTTGGGCTCAAAATTAACCCCCAGAAACCAAGCCTCGAAGCTCGGTTTTTTCGGGCAATTTTTACAATCCTCAACTCCCTTGATAGCCGTGATTTTTGGGGTAGTGTCGAACGCCTAAGAGCTTGTTTTGATATGACGGTTCCATTCAGTTGTCTTATACAAACGACTATTTCCCTTCCGTTCCAAAATACTAAGGCAACCCTTTCTACAGGTAAAATAGTCACAAAACGGAACGGTCATCCCCTCCTCCGGCTTTGCCAAACAAGCTTTAAATTATTTTCAAAACTGCAAGGTTGGTTGAAGCTAGAGGTTTTCACCCCAAAGCCTATTTATCTCAGTCTCCTAAATAGGCCCCAAGCCAAGCATTAGGAGTATGATAGAACAGATAGGAGAAAGGGCCTGGTAACGAGAATCATCACGAGACAAAATCCCAACATCAATTTTTGGGCAAAATAATAATAATACCCACCACACCCTACACCTATGGCCTCCAAGTCCTACTCTATGACGGCAACCATCTTGGTCTCGCTCACACAGGGCATGATACATGGCAACTAAACGCCAGGACCTCATAATATAATGTATATCATCACAGACCTCCCGACGCCACATTCCAAACCGCCGTGCTTTATCCATAAGCATCCTTTACGGTACTGTACTCAGCGATGCCGTGTAGTTGGCAAAATCACATAAAATTCCCTATACAGGATCAGCCCCTCTCCTAGAGCGACTATTACTACTGGTAGTTATAATTCACTTGGATTCCGGTGTGTAGAGTTGTGGTAATTCAGGCTACTCACCTTTGCATGCCAGTACTCTGCGCTCAGCTAGAGCTTGCTCGTTACTGTATCGTGGCCACCGGTATCCCGTATTGTAAATAATAGTGTACGGATAAGGTGAAGCAGGGCAGGGTAGAGTATAGTCAGGTGGCTGCCCCCATTTCCGCTGCAGAAGCAATGCTGGGATAGAAAAGTGGACTTACTAAGTATCTCATATGATTGGAGCCGGCCTTTTTTGTATGGGTAGTGAAACAATAATTTCCGTCCAGGATGAGCAGTCTTCTCAGAAGAGAAACACTCAACGAAAGAAAATAAGAAAAGAAGCGGCGGGGGAAGTAGAAATGATATCACGATCAGAAAGCAAAACTGTATCCAAAGTGGGCAATCGCCGCTCACACAGAGGGGTAGCGTTAAAGAATTCGTCGATCATGATAAAAGAACGGGACGGTAAAGAAGTCAATAGCTATCGATAACCACAAAGAGGCGAAGTTGTCTATGCACATGTCATTGTCCTTTTTCTCCGTTGCCTCTTCTCTTCCCCTTATGAACCCACGATCTAGCTAGCTATTAGTAATCCATCTCCGCTACTGAAATGAACCCACCGCTGCTCTATCTAACTAGCTAGCTCCATAACTTGCCAACTTAGAAAATAAAATGCAAGACACAATCTAGTAGAAAGTTAGGCCCATTTCTGGCCCCACAATAGTAGCCCTTGTTTCTAGGAGGTGAGCATATGTAAGTCAATATACTATATTACTATCCTAGCCATACCAATCGGGCTTTCACTAGCTAAAAAAGAAACCGAGACTGAAACCCCTCCACTTATTCTTCCTTCACACAAACCACAGCCCAAATACCACTATCGTACCTCTCCACAGCCGAGGGCACCTAGTCGGAACAGCAGACATCTAGGCCGTAGAGCACTTGTTGTAGGGCATGAGATGGGGAGATTTCGGATTTTACTGGTCGAAATTTGGTGAATGTGGTCCGGGGGGGGGCTCATCTCGACCATCTCTTTTCTCTTGAGGATGGAAAAGGGTTAGGCCAGAATCTACCCCCCGCCATAGCAGCCCTATGATATACAGCCACTCCCTACCATCCCGGGTCATCCACCACACTGGGAAGATCTCTTAGATTTTGGCCATTAGAGATAGCTTGATGCGACCATGCTCCCCTATGAGTCCCGGAAGTAACCTCCGGTTCATTTACCTCCAACCTGTACTCGAGTAGTCAATTGCAGTGCTTGAGTGTTTTTATTGTAAGGCGGTAGTGAGGTATGTATCATCCCGGTATTTCGCCGCTAAGAGTGCCCTAGGGAATTCATAGAGTAGGATGCTATTTCGTTGGAAACCCAGCAACACGGTAGGTCCCGGATCAACCATCTCATGCCAAGAAGATCGCCGAAAAGCACCTGGGATGTCATCCGGTAATCGGACCAGTTTTTGCGCTTTAAGTGTAACCATTTAGCCTCACATTTTCCGAGGATTCACGGGAAGGGATGATATTATCTTTAGAAAAGGTCCTGTCAGTTGAGTTCAACTTGGAGTAAGTACTCGTAGAGAGAGAGCGTGGGGGCCGGGTTTAAGACACTGACAAGGCCAGAATAGGAAATTTCAAAGACTCATCGCTCCACAACCGTCATTTTCTTTGCTTTTAGGGGGCAAAATGACATCAAATGGGCTCTTTTTGGCCTTCTCTGTGTCTTAAAGCCGGTCCCCACGCTCTCTCTCTGCCTACTCCAAGTTGAATCAACTGACAGGACTTTTCTAACGATAATAAGGTATCATAAAGTATCAGCCGGCCCTGCTCCCAAAATGCTAGGTTCCGGTAAGTTGACGGGAATCTCACAGAAACCCTGGCACAAGCCCAGGATTCACAACATTGGAACACAGGATGCAAGGGCTGAAAACATGCGTAATCCAACCACCAAGTGATCTTCCTTGGACAAAGTTAAGACAATCCCCAGTCTCAACCGTGGCCACGACAAAAACTTGGTGGATGATGAATGGGGTATTTGGCGGGCAAAAAGGGAAATACCGGTAGCCAAGATTGAGGCTACAAAAGATTACTTGTGCGAGTAATCTGTCCCTGCGGGTAGTCAGGACTCTCCACGGATGGGTGTGTTGGTTGGTGATCGCAGGGATAGCTAAGAGAATCCACGTGTCTAGGGGTAAATCCGTAGACACCCCCATATCGGTTAAACCCCCAGCGATACCCCGGATACCGCATTATCTCTTTCACAGTCAGTAGGCATCGTTGCACCATTCGTCAGTAAATTCTCATATACAATATTTTACTAACTGGAGGTCCCGGCCCCACTCAGTTAAATTGAAAGGTAGTAATGTTCACGGACTAACCTTAGTATCCGAGCACAGGTGATAAGCGGTGCTTCCAGTGGTCCAATGGCCCAATCCCTCCAGGGCACCGTGAGGATGACAAAAGATTCAATTCCATATTGACTGTACCCAGCCAGCACGAAAGACAAAAATATCTCGTCTTTGGGGGGGTAGGCAGCCATCTGACGGCACTAGGACTACCCACAGTATGATCTGTTGTTTTTGTTTCGCGTTGCGATCATGTTCGTCCTTTCGGTCGCCGAGCTGACGTGCATTTTTCAGTATTAGCGTGCGCTTCACTTGGTGCATGTCCTAATTCTCTGAAGTCCATCCTGGTGCCGAGATCACTCAATCCAGGGTCAGGAGTTGCGCGGTCGGACTGCAATGGACCGCCATCCGACTGGACGACTGGAAGCAATGTATAAGGCACACATTACACAATTTTGGACGAGCGAAAGAGCATTCCGGTATGTTAGGTTACAGTCTATCTTCCTTCAACTCATCCTACAGTACTCTTCCCTATTATTAAATTTTAAATACTGCAGGTGAACGGGAAGTGCCGAGCGGATGTACAGTAATAGTTTGCCAAGTCTGGGCTAAGGTTAAGCGAGCAGCTGTGAATGGTTGGCACTCCAGCGGACTTTCATAAGGAATAGATCTCTCCCTACTTGTACCCCCTAGCATGATACGATACTGTGCCCACTAATTGCACTGAAGCTCGAGAAATTCACTCCACTTGCTACCACCAGTATACCATGCAACTGAGTTTGGTCGGCATCCGAAAAAGGCAGAGCGGGGTAACTAAGCCATTTTATTACAGCACTTGCGCAGCATTCGAGTGCGCGAGACAACTCCAAGCACCAGCGTTATTCTTAGGTGAAACCTCAGACAATGCACAGACTTGGATTTCCCAGGTTGGCATTTCCCTTCATCTGAATCGGGTCGTGCGTCCTTTGCCTTGGTAGGCCCAATTGAGCGCGTGAAGAACCTAAAGGTTTGAGTTTGAGCCGTACGAACTGTCTATGTCTTGACCAGACTTAATGCTCTGCATAAGAATGAAGCCCCCCAACTAACTATTACCGTTCTAGTACGCCAGGAAACCGTCCCTTTACCCCTCCCTCAAACTCCGTGCTACTAAGTCAAGATGGAAGACACAGGAACAAACTCTGCTGTTCTGCCAGATTCCCGCTCAAGCCTCGAGTCGGCAGTGGGATCCGTTCACCAACCACCACAGACTCCGCTGCCGCCTCCTACTTTCCCTCGTGAATCACCGGACCGCTTTGATGATTGGGAAACCGTCCACGAACAACAAAACTTTTACGATGAAAAAGACCTCCTGCGCCCGAGCTGCAACCTCACGAACCAAAAACTAAGCCATAGAAAAGAGGACGATGTAGTGATCTTTGACTATTCATTGAGCCGCAGGGATGGAAATCCTCCCGTTGAGGAAGAGGGCCCTTCTTCGGGGCGCTCTAGTTCACACGATGACATATTCTTTCAAGTGCCTAAGGGCGAGCTCATGGAGTCCAGACAATTTAACCAAATAATTAACGCTACAAAAGAACCTCGGTTTATACAGTCGCGGGGGCCACGGCTGCGTATCATGTAAGTTTACCTCCCAAGGCTCCAGCTTCTCGCTACCTATCTACGCCATAGACAATGCTGTACTACATACAACTAAGCAGGTTCTATGAAAGTTGAATTTATCCACCAGATGCTAATATTCGTGGGGTTTTCAAGTGACTTTCCCCAATGCTGTGACACATACGTAGGTTACTGTGCGGCCGGGCGGTAATTTTATCTTTCAAGCAATCTCTTACTAGAAATAGGATGATAGTCTATTAAATTCGATGGCAGAAAAGCTCTGCCTTATGAGGGAAGGTGAAGCGACTTTCATGGACGCATATTCACGCGGGGTTCGGGCCCTTCCTGGGCATCAACGTTTTAGAACTGGTATCTCATTACGGGCGTCTTTCGAAGAACCATCGGAGCTGTCTAAGTTACTCTCACCAGAGTCGCCCAAGCCTGGCTCACCGGAGGTGTCTAGACCGGTTTCATCGGAAGATAGATTCATCCTTTTCGTATCATTCCCGTATTTCGGGATATCTAGCGAGGAGATCACATTGGATCAGCAAAGGGAGAGTCTTATGCTCTTAGATTTTAAGTTCCTGGGGGTTGATGCTCGCGACCATAGGGTCAAAATGAGTGAGGAGGAGAGAGCTGGCATAGGGGAGATATTAGTGCATCAGGCACGGCATATGATATTTGATAACCGTAAGCCATAAGCTCTTGCCTGTTGTTGATCTAAACCTTTACTAAGTGATTTCCGGAGATACAATGGCGGTATTCAGATCTACGGAGGACAATTCCAGAGATCAACTCCCATTCCACCGCTTTCAGGAGCGTATCGGCGCATTTCGTGCGATGATTCAGATGATTGCCAACCATACGGAGTTGGAGACATGGACACTGGGAAAACTCCAAGCCTCCTTGCATAGACTAGTTCGTCTATTCTCTCCCTGAACAAAAATGAATCTAGCATTAATTTTTGAGAACGAGCAGGAGCAAGATATCGACCAAATAATATCAGACGCACAAACCTACCACGATAATCAAGGCATGAAGCGCACCCCCGATGATGCACCGGTTCAACTGCGGCCGTGGCTAGAAATGGTTCATTCTGAGGAAGAAATATTGCAATGGGATAAGGTTTATGAGCGAGTCCGGCAGAATACGGTTCGGAAGAGGAAGCAGGAGAGAATCCGAGATCTCCTCACCTCTCTTAACGAGCTTTCGGCAAGTTTGTTCGCTGCTATCAGCGTGGCTGAACGACAGGTCGCCATTCTCCATGACCTACACAGCCTATTTTTAACAAGCTCCCGAACGAAAACTAAATATCGTGGGGGGGAAAACCCACTCCTCCAAAGTCTCCTCCAAAAGAACATTTCGCCAATCCCTATGGTCTCGGAAAACCCCGAGCAGACGTGGCAGAATACCTTGGACACTATTGACGAGGTGGTTGGAGAGAGGGAATCTCTCATCAAGAGGATCAACGTGCTAGTAGAAAATATGGAGGTCAGGAGAGAAATTGTATGATTCCGATATCCTAACTCATAGCAAGGATGCTAACGACCCGGCAGTTGTTTGGGTTCTTCAAGTCCGATGAGGCTAGCGGAGCCCCCTCAGAGAGAACTGCTCAAGAAGCCGCAGACGCGATGAACCGCGCGGAGGGTACTATGAGGGAGACCCAAAAGATACTTCAGCAGCAAACGCAGCAAACGAAGACATTATCCGTTTTCACTGTCGTGACCACAATGTTTCTTCCTCTCAGCTTTGCTACCTCCGTACGCTGCCTCCCTTCCCAAGATGAGTATTTTCTGACAAGAATCCCTATCAGTATTTCGGCATGAATAACATAAAGGAATTCAACGACCATCCCCTATCCCGGCGCGGTTTCTGGAAGATCACGGGCCCAGTATCTGCTGGAATAACACTACTAGCAGTAATAGCCATACTCTGGGGACGTCTGCGAGTGCTTCTCTGGCCCGCCCTATACAAAATATGTCGATTAGAATTTATCGAGGGCAAAGTGGATGATATTGAGTTGCAGAGGCGGGAATCCTGGTTCACGAGGTATTAAACTCCGGTGGTCACTGCAAGAGAGTAGTCGAGCCCCCAGTATACCAGAGAGCGCAGCACTACGAACCCAGTAAATAATCTGACTATTAAACCCTATTCTACTATCATAATATGATACTAGTAGCGCCAACCATTGCGATCCGGGGGTAGAGGGGCTGATGAAGCCGGGAGGCGGACAAGACACGTACCAAATTCCGTCTGCCGTATAGGCCGCAGTGGGGGCGCCGCAACCGAAAGATACCGGAGCTAGGGGAAGGAGAGACCCGCCCTCTTAACGTACATTTTTGATCCTTCATTTCTGATAGGAACAGGAGATGATATTTTTTGTTACTAGATAGGTAGAGGAGTGTATTTGTGTTATAGAGAATATCAGCAATGATAGGCTTTCGCGTAGCGATACTGTTGGGGTGGTATTGGTGTTTTATCGGCCACCCTGGCAACTGTGTACACGGATAAGGTGAAGAGCTTTGCACCAGTTTTTTTCAAAAATTCAACTTCCTTTTTCCCGAGTGACAGGTCATGATCACTTTCCGAGTTAAAAGTCCCCGATTATCCAATATAAAGTCAAAAATGAAGAGGAAGAAACTGGGTACTTGTCCGTCTGTAGCCGAAAGATAAAGCAACAGTTTCAAGGACTATGGATTACAGATACTCAGACCAAGGGTAAAGCAAGTCATGATTCGGGTAAATCTAGGGTGTGTTGGAAAAATAGAGAACTGGATAAAAATTACTGGGATCTGTCGCTCCATAAGTCTTCACTAACTAACGCTCATTCTTACACTTACACCCCCGCGCTCCAGCTTCCAGCGCCTCCCAACCGCAGGGACCCCCATAGACCCAGTGTAAAAACGCGCTCCTGTGATCATTCTACCTATTATGATTAATTGTAGAGTATTTTGGACATCAAATCCCCCATAGCCCAAAGGTCCCTCTCTGCAACAATATATATGTTGATCCCCCAAAGGGGCTTCCGGCGTGCACCGCAAGGCCAGGCGCGATACATTCGTTCAGCCCGGTCGCCCCAGTCGATGCGGGCCTTTTGTGCTACTCTAGTGCAGTGATCTTAGGATTAGCGGCTTAACTGCAGGGGCAAGCAATGAGGTCCAGCTGCACAGACCCCGTCTTCCGCTCCGGAGAGGGCACGCCTCTGCTATAACCTTCCCGTGAGCATCGCTGGCATCTTTGGCATTTGTAAAGGCTTGGCCAACTGTTGTCGCAGTCAATGGAGGTCTATGATGTCGCCCGCTCCGGTTATGTGGCCGCACCCACCAGTCGGAGGCCACTTCTTGGGTGTTTCCTTGATTATCCCGCCCCATCCCTCTGTCCGCTCTCCGGTGGGACTTATAGCAGCGCTCCCACCTGGCCTCAGGATTTCTGAGGGTTTCTTGGATTCAGAAGGGCTTTATGGGGGGAGGGAGATAGGTATGTGAGGGAGCGGGGTGAGGTAAGGAATATAAGAATCACGAGGATTTCTTGGGGTTTTGTTTTGATGGATGGATGGATGGATTCGTGATAAATGAATAATGACCGTTCTGGAAAATCACACCTTATCACACATCTTGTACAACTATCAAATATCTTGCCACCATACTAACTCCACTAATCTCCTGTGACAGCAAGCGTTATAATTACCCTAGACCCCACCAAAGAGACTACCTCCCCACTCACACTCCACTAATCCCCACCCCAGCCGTTGGCACACCGTAACACCCTCCGCCTAACAAGGCTCCTCCGGATAAATACCCACACCAACACAGCAGCCAAAACCCCAACCCCTGTTTCACCACTCCCAAACGGACTCCCTTCTAGAACAAGAGCGTTGCGTGCGAGGCTTTTCTCCCTTCCACCCAGAAACCGGGAACGCAAGAGCACCGACCAGAGTTCCACGCCCGGTTATTGAACCGCAATTTAGATTTCCAACCAGTCCCTGGTCGCTTCCCGGATAAATCACTCAAGGCCATGGGTACATACGGGGAAGCCTTGGTGATGGAGAGACATATGGCAATAAGCTGTCTCGAAACGGTGGCAGATTTTAGAGGAGTATTTGCGCTAGATAGGGATTTTGGTGGCGAAATATAATTAGCGCGGGTGATGTGCTGTGAAGCAGGTAACCTATCCCTTCGTCTGTATTTGTCCCTTTTTAGTTCCCTAGAATATTCCAAGGTTAGGAATAGTTCAAGTGTCGCAACCGCGGGGATGTCTTCTACTGGTCAGGTCACAGCAAGAGCACCATCGCCATAGTACCTTTGGTAAAGATCCGAGGTTAACATATGCCATTAACCACGCCAAAAAACTGCGAAATCTGCGCACAGATTAGGAGATAACTAGGCGAACTACGAGACACTTTCGGATGGTGGTTAGAGTTGCCACTGTAGAGGAGAGAGACTTGCCGGATAAATATATCGAAAAGTAGGCTGAGGAGCTTCGGATCGCATCCCCTCACAGATTTCACTTAACAAGGGAGTTAAACTAGGACAAGCTCTCCCAATTTCCTCCATATCCCGACTTATTACCGAGGGCCCACCTTTGTCTTTATACCATGCTGCAGCAAGCACCACCAGGGGGCCACGACCCGGATGGAATGCATGACCGATCGTCGTGCTGGGCGAAAATCCATGCGCGGGTCTGTGAGGTTTATATTCAGGGTGGGGTGGGGGGAGTTTGGGGGGTCAAACCCACCCCGGTCTCAACTCAGGATACCAGCTCTAAGGTAACTTATACCACTGCATGCACTGCCCATTCCTTCTCTTGGCCGGTCCTACATAATTACCGGTTAACTTTACCCTCTTACTTTGCGTCGCTCATAGCCTGTGAAAGCAAGCGCGACGCAAAGTCAAGTGTGGCCCCACAGGAGAAACAAGACTGCCATCATAATGCAGTGCTAGTTTGAGAAATAAATTACCATATTTCGTGTGAGCCCCACAAATTCGGCATTTCTGGCGGTGGAGCCTGACTATTGGCCAGATCTGATTCACCAGCCAAATTCCCACTCTGCCACTGTCACTGAACCCGTCTAGAGTGGGCTTGTACATATCACCCCCCGCCGTCTTGTAGTAAAAATCTCCAACTCACAACTATTCTCTGAATCGTGTAGTAATTGGGAATAAATCACACTTGCTGGGGTGGTAGAAGCTTGTAATAGGTCTCGTGGCTCGGGGGATTGGAGAGATTCCGAATCTTCAGTAGTAGAACTCCTTTCGGGGTGCGAGGTGCGAGGTTAGTACCAATGGCGGGAATTACGGACTCGGTTGTCCTTCCGGAGACGCGCTCGGATTGAGGAGGGTTTGGTTTCGAGGATAGGTGTTATCACTATTGCCCTCTCGCTTATCTCGTCCTCAACCCACTCCATAGCTCGATCCAATCGCCTTCTCACCTCAAACTCTTCCGGAAGGAGACGAATCCTGTAGCGTCACGATTGGTTTTAAGTCGCCCTCGCTTTTACCAAACAGGAGCGACGCGAAATAGGAGGGGAACAGGTGATTGGGTCCCCAACCGTCAACACAACTGATCAATTCTTTCATCCTCATTAGCCTACGAGTAGCATAGTGTTAAGCCGCCATGCCCCAAAATACTAGGTTGGCTAGAATTAATAATCTAAAAGGAGGATAGCTCATAGAAACCTTTGTGTACCCCTTGGGTTTATGACATCAGATCACAGGACGTGCGAGTTAAAAATCTGGGCAACCCACCAAATATTGTCTTCCCCACACCAACCAGCCGCAAGGCAACCTACCGGCTGAAAATGATCGACAATTGAGAAATGCCTGCAGGAAACAGCAAGCCCAGATCGGTTGCTGCCTCGAGTCAGTGCGGAGCATCCAAAAGTGCAGACCACAACACGGCAACGCCCACCGAGCGCAGTGCGCCAAAAGTCTGTTTGGAATCTAATAATATTGATTGCCTTTCCTCCGGGGAACGTGCAGCAAAAAGCAAAAAGCTCGCGATGCGGATATCCACATACGGTACTCGAGTAGAGTCCGATCTCGGAAACATGCATTGCATAAAGAGCTAGTTTGCAGACTGACGTGTCCCGAGGTGTGCACAAAGGTCGGTCCAGCTCTGGGTTGGTTAGTCAAAATTATGTGTGTTAGGCGGATTATGCAACTCAATTGGCAACATATGCTAATTTTAAGTGGAAGAAAAAAGTCCCTGGAGCCAATGGGATGGGGTCCCGGCAGACCTATTCGAGCACTGTACCCTTCATACCCGGGAATGATAGGACACATGCACCTGCAGCAGTATATAAGTTAAAAGAGAAGAAATTCCGCGAATGCTTTAAAGATGGTGGTTGGCAAATTTTAATTTTCCAAGCTGCTTACTGGCTAAGCTCGATTATTTAGTTTAAATCAATAAATTTATACTATGTAAAGGAAGCATACCCATCCGGGTTCTCTGCCTACGGCATTACTTATCCAAAGGTAAGCCAACTTATCACCGTCCCACTTATCAAAATTCAAATCAAAAACAAACAAAAACAAACAAAACAAAACAACAAAACAAAACAACAAAAACAAAACAACAACAAATCTAAACCCATTAACCCCAGCCTGCCGGGTTATTCAACATCAAACTCTCCAAAAAATCAAAACAAACAACTTCGCATCTCACATGCTTTCTCAAAACCCCACTACTCGCGTACATCTTCCCGCATTTCCAACAATCTTTCTTACCAACACAATTTAGTTCACTCCACTTCAACACAATCGCGTTGCGAAATTCAACATCCCATCCTTCTCTATCTTTGACCACATCCGTCCAGTAATCAATTTCCATCTTCCTCCCGCAAGACCTCTTATTTCTACCCAGGTGTGCTTTCAGACCATACCCTCCCGGTCTAGCCGTGCTTCCACCACCAAATCCGCCTCCACAGCTCTTGCAGTTGATTTCCTCCTCTCCCACGAAGAACCATCTTCCCCTCATGTCCACGACCCTTTTCATGCATGGCCCTGTATGCACCTTATCGCACCCATCGCACGGCTTTTGGACCACTTGTTCGACTATAGTCTCGCCGTTCCTCTCTATCGTAACAGTATGGTCGAAAGGGTTTCCAAACATCACCCTCTCTCCCAGCTGCTCTGTCATCGTCGAAGGGATGCCCATGCCAAGGTATTCGTGCTTCAACCACCACTTCTTCCATACCCCGATCTTCTTGTCGTCCCATATCGTGGAACCATCCGGTCGCTCGTCCTTGAATCGTTCGCATTTCAGGTTATGGAACCTCTCTTCACCATCCCCGCATGGTTCCCCTCCATGGTTCCCAACACCAATCCTTAACCTAAACAGGACATAGCAATCCAACCTCGAAAGGGTCTTCAAGTGGCTCATCGTTTTCTTTTCCCTCTTGTAATATTCATGTCCCTCCTCTTTATGCCAAATCGACCACTCTCTCCTCATCATGTCCTTTTCCATCCCATTACCGTCATTGTAATCTTCCCAACTTTTATTCCTCCCCCAATCTAACCTCAGATTTAACCCCATTTTCGAAGCCTTATCCGACAATTCATTACCCATTATTCCGCAATGGGCCGGGATCCATCCTATTCCGACTTCTTCCAGCTCATTCATTATGGGAGCCATGATGTCCCACAATCCTGCGCTATCCGAGTCCTCTTTCTCCATCTTCCCTATCGCCATCGCTGCCGATCTGCTGTCCGTGAAGACCCAACACTTCCTTATCCCTCTGACTTTCGCATCGTCCAGAGCCATCGCTATCGCCATCATTTCGATCTTGTCGATGTTGTATCTTCCGTTCACGGCCATGCTGCGCGTACCATCGGCTGCCCCATCCCCAGACATCCATGTCCAAGCGATAGCTGCTTTCCCTTCTTTCTTCGACCCGTCCGTATAAACCCAACTTCGCTCCCACCCGGTTGACATTTCTTCCACCATCTCTTCATACCATTCCCTTGCCTTGTCCTTCGTTTCCTTGATAACGATTGTCGGAGGTCTTATCAGGGCCTTGTCCGAGTTCCTCAATGAAATTTTGAAGTCCTCGCACCCAACTTTCCAATTTTCATCCACACATCCAAACCACGGGTACTCTTTTCCGTACTGTCTGTTGAGGCTTCGTCTGTAACATTTCCGCTGGACCCACTTTCTCTGTATGTCCGTTGGTTTTATTCCCGCTTCCGCCCGCATCGCATTCACGGGGCTTTTTAGAGGTACCCTGAATAGTGATCTGATCGTGTCGTTTATCTGGACATCTATTTTCTTAATCAATTTGGGATCGTCCACAAACTCCAAACCATACCAAATTGTTGGTAGATATACTGCCTGCAACAGTCTTGCACACTCCCATCCTCCCAAACCTCCCTCACTCCCGTATCTTCTTCCCACCCCTGCAATCCTCCTCCGAACCCCCATTGCCCTTTCCATCCAGTAGTCGACATGTGCCTTCATCGATCCATTCACATCCCACCTATACCCAAGGATTCGAATCTCTTTGCACATATCTTTCTTTATCCCATCTACCCACAGTTCCGGCCACGTCCCCGATCCCATACCCATCCATTCCATTTTCCTCGCCGCGAACCTCATGTTCCTCAACCTTGCGATCCTAGCGCAATCTTCGTACAACTCCCTCATCCGGTTGACGACAATCTCTCTGCTCTCCCCACTAACCATAACACAACAATCGTCCACGTAGCTGCTCACCAAATTCGACACGCTAGGTCCATGTTTAAACCTCGGTTTGAAAATTTCTTCCACGTAGATTCCGAATAGGTACGGTGAAAGCGGTGATCCCTGGGGGACTCCTTTATCCACTTCGTAAACCCTGCTCGTCCTGCCGTTGAATCTCAGACTCATTTTCCTACCGGTCGTCCATCTCATAATCCAAGATACTATAGACCTATCGCATGATTTGTATGTCAGGATATCTGCCAATAGCGCCGTGTCGATGTTGTCGAAACCGCCCTCAACGTCCATCGTCATTATCGCTGTTTGTCTAAACCTTCCGAACTTGACAAAATCCGCTATCTGTTTCACACAGTCGTGGCATCCTCTCCTCCTTCTCGACCCATATTGTGTACCAGATAAGGTCACCTCTTTTTCCAGTCTTCTCAGCACTATCCGGTCAACCACCTTCGAGATCGTCGGTAACAAATGTATCATCCTCCATGATTTCACATTGTCATATCTCTCTTTGTCCGCTTTCCTTATCAGCACCGTATTCGCTACTTTCCATTCACCATAGTCCTTCCTGATCAGGTCATTCATGGTCTTCTTCATGTGCCCCGGTTGATTCTTGAACCAGAACCTTAGAAAAGGGTAGCTGATATTGTCGTTGCCGCATGCCGTGTTCGTTGGCGAGTCTCTAAGTGCATTTGATATATCCTTCTCGTCCACAACCAAATCCACCACCCCTCGTCGCCAAACTCTTTGCGATTCCGATTTCAACTGTTCGGCCACAATATCGCTAATATCACCGTGGTCGTAAATCGTATCTCCGTTTTCATTCTTCATTGCCGGCACCACTCTTTTCACATCAATTGCTCTCACGGCTTTGAAGATTTCCGGGTCTTTCGTCCTTTCGAGTGCTCGTTTAAGGTAGTCATACCGTTCGTTGATCAACCTGTTCCTCATGACTTTCCTCGCAAGCCTCCATTTCTCCTTGTCACCACCTCTCCTCAAGAACTTCACCTCCTTCGCCATGTTTTCCAAGTCCTTGTTCCACCATCCACATCTCTTCCGGAGCAACTTTTTCTTCTCCAGATTATCCACCATTTCGGTTATCTCATCATACTTTCCATCTCTTTCGGCTATCAACTCCAAATCTCCTTTGGCTTTTGCCCAGTCAACTTTCTTCCAGTTAACACTCCTTTTCTCCATATTTCCCACCGGTTCCATATGAAATCTTGTGATCTGTCCCACATGTTCGAGCGCGCCTTTATCTATAATCGTACTCTTCGTACCGATATTGCTAACGCAAAGGTCGATCGCAGAACAGTTTCTGAAGGTGTACCTTTCAGGTTCCTGTACACCGTATCCGTATCTCCTTATGAAGTTCAGGAGCGCTGTTCCGTAGGTGTTCGTCTTGTTATCGCCGCACTTCTCACCCCAAACCCTGTGCCTCACGTTAAAGTCTCCCACCAGGTCGTCACAGTCTTTCAATCTCTCCATCCACTCCACTGCCACTCCCATTCCTTTCTCCGGGCTCAGATACACCCCTCCAAACCTCCTCTTTCTACCTCTACCGTCCACCCATTCCATTACTGCACTCATCTCATCATGTCTCACTATCGACATTAACCCCACCAAACCCGTCCTAACAAACACCTCCACACCACTATCTTCACAAAAGGAAAACAACTCAAACTCATCTCTTTCGTGCTCCATAAATCCTCCGCTTCTCTTAACCGGAGGTTCCAAAATAAAAAATACATCCACCCACGCATACAAATCCATAATCAATGTCCGGTTCCCTAAACCCCGGCCCACATTAATTGTACATATTGTAACCTTCATATTTAATTGGAAGGTGTATTCTTAAACAGATCTAGGCAAAAGCCCATATCCGCTTCCTGTGACATTTCTTCACTATTCTTCTTTGCTGGCACCGAATTGGATCTCGCTTTTCCTTTCCCTTTGTCAATTCTTCTTCCTCTTACCGCTCTTACCACATCTAGGCCTCCAACAACCCCTTCTCTCTCATATCTTTCAATTGCGCCCGCCGGCACCACCACATTTACGTGGTCATTTTTCAGCTCGCTCTCCGTCTTTCTCACCATTAGTCCAACGTTACCAGGCACCAACTCTGTCTCTGCCATGACATCGGTAATCGGACTACCTCTTCCATTCTTCAGCTTATTTTTCTCTCTGTTGATCGATCTGTCCGCCACTCCGGAAATGGACGTCGGGTCCGAAATCAATGGTGATGACGGTCCTCGAAACCTACCCGGTGAAGATCTTCTAATCGCCGGGCAATCATCATCACCGGTTATGTGACCATTATTCTGGCATGGTACGCACCACGTCCTGGTGTGTTTGCACCCCTGGTGACGCTCCTCACATCCTATAACTGGGCAGCTGTGTTCCAAGGATAGATGTTTCTGTCTGCACCATTTGCAAACCGGTTCGTTATTGCATCCGGCTCCCACATGTCCAATCTTGAGGCATCTGGCACACAACACGCTCGGATTTTCTTCCTTCCAAGCTCGGCAGATCCTGTTTTTACCTGCAACTTTGATAGCAGGATACTCCTTGCTCATCATTCTTTTCACTTCCTCGTTCATGTCGACCACAATCAACAAGCCAGCCGTTGATTGTTTCCTGCTTTTCATCGCCGCCAATTTCCCGACCCAGCTAGGTTTGGAGGCCAGCGTTATCCCCGGATTGCTAAGCTCAATGTCGTTAGCGAGTCTCCTAAATGCGTTCTCACCATCCCAGTCCGAACACTCCCATCCACTTTTCCCTGCTTGGTTCAAGGGCACTGATCCCACAAAGATTTTGGCTTTCTCCGTGTCCTTCTCGAATCTGAATTTAGGTAGACCCATTGTTTCGAGCCTTCCTTCCATCACCTTAATGTACGGCAATACTTCATCGGCCTTGCTATCTGCCAGCGTCAGCAACACATCACCAAATCTATTTTGACCCACCACGCTAAAGTAGATCTTTCTTTTGTTCAGGTTTCTTAAACATTCGTTTAATCCATCCCTGATCGAGGCCTGTGATACTCCCCTCGGCAACCTCGTAACTGTCCCTTTGGGCGTGTCAAACCTTATTTTGAGGTGTCTTTCCCTCACCCTGATTCCCCTATCCGCAACCTTGTTTTCCACCTTTCGGAACCTTTTTCTACCCGTCACGATCGAAAATTCCTTAGCCTCCGTACCTTTAACAGCCGCCTTTTGGGCAAACGTTTCGGTCGGTTTCTCGTAGCTCGGTTTATCCACCGGGGCGGTATCTGTTACCGGTGTAACCTCTCTCTGTGAGACCGTCTTTCTTTGTACCGACGTTGCCTTCATCCTTTTCGGGCCTGTTGGTACCGGAATCGCGGGAATCACAGGAATCGTAGGAACCGTGGTTCTTCTATCATTCACTATCCTGTTGTTATTCTTGATGCAGAATTTGCATCCTTCTGTCTCCGTTATTTCCTTGAAATCCCGTAACTCGTCGATTTCATCCCTCATCATTCCAACGACAATTTCCATTCTTGCCATTCTCGCCTCTACTCCCATATCCATCACCTCTTCCTTCTCAATCATCACCACATCTCCAATTTCCACGGCCGGCACCGCCTCGTCCGTGTTGATCTTTTCTAGCTCCTCTAGCATCAACTCATTTTGTGATTTCGTTTGGGTATACGATACCGTTTCTGGTACCTCCATAGACGAACCACCAACCCACTTGCTATCTCCCAACCCCGTACTCTCAGTGTTGGTCCCTCCTTCCATAGTCATTGGCACATCCTGTGCCGACCCCAATTTCATTGCCGTCCTCACCTGTTTCGGCGGAACGTAGTCTGCGTCCGATGAGTCGTCCAATTTGAACTTACTCCCATACAGCTTTTGTTCCGATAGTGGAAGCTGTGATATTATTCCCGATGCTGGCCACGAACCCGAAAATTCGCTCGCCGTTTCCATCGAAACGTATGAATCTCCGTTCGATGGGGTAGATCCCACCGAAAACAAATCGTCTTGCGAGTGGTCGAACAGTAGACCTGCAACTGTCGTTTTATCCACATGGCATCCTTCGCATCCCGACATTCCGAACAGAGCCCTAAGCAGCGCATTTAGTTCAGAAATGCTCTTTGGCTCACCGCTAGCAATCAGCCTATTCCAGGCTTCCTCCTTATTCCCATTCAAACACCTTCCCACATGCACGAAGGTAAGGTAGAGGCCCTTAGGGACCTTGTACGAGTTGACATGCAACTTCGTAAGCAACTTCCCTTCACTACCCGTATTCTCCACCTTTTTCCTCGTCGACATCCTTCTAATCGGGAATATCACCCCACTTGAGTTCCCCTCCATCACTGCACAGTCTTGGGCTATTACCAGGTATACCTGGATATCTCAAGCCTTTCGAACTGACACAGATCTGTCAAGAAAACCTCTCGTGAAACAACTTTTCCCAAACAAAATTCTGTTCTGTAACTATTCACTCTTTCTCCTCTCAGCCAACAAAATTCCTCTCTGCCCCACACAGCCAGTCAGGTGTTGCCACCTCGTTAAAAAAGTGTAAAATAAAGTGCAAAAGTAGTCCCAAATTTCAGTCGCGAATATTTGGTTATCGAGCTTGTTGCCAATCACAATCTAGTGTTCACGGATTTCATCGCTGCCCGGAATACGCACGGGAGGGGACGGGGAAACCCTGGGTAAATGAGGTTGCCGCGTAGTCCTTGGCTGGGGCAAGCGAGCAGCTGTGAATGGCTGTCACTCCTTGGCGAGACCATTTGCCCTGAACATACCCATAAGTCACCCCACAGCTCGGGTAAATTTATGATATTGAACAGAACATATCACTTTCTACCCCACTAGCATCGCACAGCGCGCAACGCTTATCATACCAAGATCCGATGTGCTTCCTCTCCTTGCTGTCATAAGTATCCCATGCAAATGGGTTTAGTGGACAGCGGAAAGGGGTGAGCGGGGTAATTAAGCCATTCCCCAAGTGCATTTGAATAGCGCTTGAGTGCTGAAGACAACATGGACATCGAGACCTGGCACCGGCGCCTGCAGGTTCTTGAGTGAAACATTCAGACAGGCACCATTAGTCATAAACAAGTCTGAAATGACTGAATCTCTCAGTGTTCCCGAAATGGAAATGGCCGAACAGAGCTGAAGCACAGTACCGATACGGAGAGATTCTCTTGTTTGATATCTCGTGAGCTATTTCCAGCGTTCTTAAGCTACTCGATCTGGATGCTTGAAAGCGGTTCAGCACAATCTTTGCTTTAGTGATGTACCGGATATATTAATTTAAGCTTGTATGATAACTTGATCACGCAAGCGCCCAGGTTTCAGAGTGAGATCGAATATGGGCTCGAGGGGAAATGATGACAGACAAAAAATAATAAAAAAATATACTAATTCAACTAGATTACCACTGAATACGGAATCCCGAAACCCCTTAAACACCAAATTCGCGGATATCGTTGGTCCCGCTGGAGTCTGGTAGTCGATATGCTCTCGAGAGGTTGGCATCTATCCCCTGAAGCCAAATTATTAAACATGCCCCACTTATGGCTACGTCTGATTCAAGATAATTAGATAGGAACTATACAGGAGCGACATCTTAAATAAAAGTACCCGCGGCACGCGGGGCAGACTCCTCAGTGAATACAGTATGAAGGGTAAGTTTATCGAACTTGCTCTAATTAGAGTCCCGGGGGTTCCCGACCACTTGGAGAACTGTGTGCTGATGCACTGAGAGCCGGATGGCCTTTTTTTCTTGACCAAAAACCAACGTACTCGGCTATCTGACCTACTTGGGTACTCAATTGCATGATTCGCATTACACACATCTAACTTCGACCAGCCAGGACTGAGCTCGAGAGAGCTTAGTGCGCCCTATTTCCCAGACTGCTGGAACCGGGGAAAACCTTGCGTCGGCCATATTTGTTTCTGAGACACAAGTCAACAAGCGACTCTAGCTAATCACCACAAATTCGCAAATATTCAGAGTTCAGACCGGAGCTAATATTAATCTAGCAATATGATCGTTCCTATGCGCCATAATCGCTAAAGAACACTGAGGCAACACCCCATCTCTGTCTTAGGCACTGACCGGGGTGGCACAAATTACGAGGATAAAATAAGAATGTTGAAGTGCGCACCCGGCAGATCGGCGCAATGCGCAGACTTGGCATTCCTCCCTCTGAATTGAGTTTAACTCGCAGCGGCCCAGAAGCACCTGATAACAGGGGTTCTCGAAAATGTGTTGTCGAGAAATCCCTGCGTATCTGAGCGCGCATACAAACTGACCACCCCCTGTATCGAATACTTCTTGCCTGCTACAAGCACCTTCCTCCTCATGCCCGGTGCGGTCGGCCACACGAGGCGATTGTATTTTTTAACCTAAGCTGAACAAATTGAGGGAGTCTCTACCGGACTGAATGTCCACATAAGAGCAGAGTTCTCCAACCAACTTCTAACATTTTCCTAGTAATATGCTACGAAACTGGCCACATATCCCTCCCTCAAACTCCCCGTTACCAAGTCGAGATGGCCAACCCAGGCATGACCTCTCCCCCGCTAGACCCTCCCTCAGCCCCCGGGCCCTCAGTGGAGCCTGTTGGTGAATTACCGCAGCCGCCACAGCAGCCTCCTACGCCCTCCCAGAAATTAGTGGAATATTTTGCCGGTTGGGAAATCATCAATGAACAACAAGAATTCTACGATGAGCGAGATTGCCTGGGCCCAAGCCACAACCCTGCGGGCGGGGGGCTGGGCAGTGGGAACGAGGGCGATGTCGTGATTTTTGACTATTCCTTGGACCCAGATTACCTGGGGCACGCGAGCGGAAATCCGCAGGCTGAGGAGGGCAGTCCTCCCCCGCCACGATTTGGCGCAGACGATGACATATTATATCGAGTCTCTAAGAGTCAGCTCATAGGGTGTAAACAATTCGACCAAATAATAAATAACCCTGGGAAAGACCCTCTACTACAGTCACGGGGGCCACGCTTGGGTGTCATGTGAGTTTATTTCCCAAGAATCTGCCTTCTCGCCACCAATTTGGCCTATAAAAATGTTGTACTGCGTACAATTGGCTGGCTTCTATGGGAGTCGAATTAATCCTTTGGATGCTAACATTCAATGGGTTTTTTCAAGAGACTTTCCCCAATGCTATGATACATACGTAAGTTCTTGTGCGGCCCAGCAGTAATTTCATCCCATGGAGCGAGTGCTTACTAGAGATAGGATGGCGATCTACTGGATTCGATGGCGGAAAAACTCGGCTTTGAAGCTGCTTTCATGCAGGCATATTCACAAAGAGTTCGAGAACTGCCTGGTCATGGGCGTTTTAGAACTGGCATCTCATTACGGGCACCTTTCAAAAGACTATCAGAGTCGCCCGGTGATAGTTCATCTGAAGATAGATTCATTCTTTTCCTATCGTTTCCATATTTCGGGAGATATAGCAAGGGAGTCGGTCCAAGTCTGGAGAGCGAGAGCGTTACACTCCTAAATTTCAAACGCCTGAAAGTTCATGCTTCCGACCGTAGTACCCCGGTGAGTGAGGGTGATGGAGGTGATAGAGGGAAGGCACCATCGAAGGGGGGAGATGACAAAGGGAAAACACAAGCAGAGAAGGAGAGAGCCGACATAGGGGAGATATTAGTGCATCAAGCGCGATATATGATATTTGATAACCGTAAGCTTTCCTTCCTTGTCTGCTGTTGACCTAAACATCTTTGCTAAATAGTTTCTGAAGATATAATGGCGACATTCAGATCTAAGGAGGACAGTGCCAGAGATCAAGTCCCACTTCACCGCTTTCAGGAGCGTGTCGGCGCCTTTCGCGCAACAGTTCACATGATCGCCAATCTTACGGACTCAGAATTATGGACATTGGGGGAGCTTCGGGACTCATTGGGCAAAATAGTTCGTCTATTCTCTCTTTCAGCTAGGTGAATCTAGAATTAATTCCCGGGGATGATCAGGAGGAGGATATCGACCAAATGATATCAGAGGCAGAAATCTCCGAGGACAATCAAGAAATGGAGGGAGGGTCGGGTCGGGACGAGCAATCCAGCCAGGATGATGTTCGGAAGAGAAAGCACGGGAGAGTCCGAGAACTCCTCGCCTCCCTTAACAGACTTTCGGCAGCTTTGTTCGCTACTATCAGTGTGGCTGAGCGACAAATTACAGTTCTCCAGGACCTACATAATGTATTTCTGACGAATTACCGAACAAAGAGAAAAGATTTCGAGAGGGGGTACCCGCTCCGGCGGAGTCCCTTCCACAAAAATGTTGCCCCAATCCCTATCCTCTCGGAAAACTCCGAGCAGATATGGCCGAACACCCTAGACACAGTCGACGAGGTGGTTCGGGAGAGGGAATCTTTCATTAGGAAAGTCAAGGGGTTGGTAGAAAATATGGATATTAGAAGAAAAATTGTATAATTCCCCATGCCAGAACGCGTAGTAGGGGTACTAACGACTCGACAGCTCTCCGCATTCCTGAAGTCTGATCAAGCTAAGGCAGCCCCCTCTGAGGAAACGGCTCGAGAAACAACAGACGCAGTGAAGCGTACCGAGAAATCCATCAAGGCAACAACAAAGGTTCTCGAAGCGACCAAGGACGAAATTTTGCAGCAAGGGCAGAAATTAAGTAGTTTCACTCTCGTAACAAACGCGTTTCTTCCTCTCAGCTTTGCTACTTCGGTATTTTACCTCTTGTCTGTAATGTGATTGTTTTCTAACAAGAACCCTATCAGTATTTCGGCATGAACAACATAAAAGATTTCAACGGCGATTCAAACCTGAGGTCCCTACTGGATTTCTGGGTGAACACTGGCCCCATGCTTGCCGGGGTGCTAGTAATAAATTTAATTGTCGTAGCCTGGGAGCGCGAACCGGTGGTGAAACTCAGGGTCAAATTTGCTGAGTCCCCATTAGGGACCTATATCAGAAAGGCATTGAAGCGAAACACCCCGGGAGAGAATGATCCCGAGAAGGGGGCCTCCGCCGGCGCCTGATCCGCGCACCCCACACGGGGAAGTAGATAATTGAGGAATACCCAGGCTGGATGAAGGAGAGACGCATTTCCCCAAGCATATTTTATATATCTTAATTTTAATTTTAATACTATTCTGTAAGATGGGGAGATAACTTAAAGTGGAGAAACGTATATTATCAAGAATGCTAGTGAGGATGGGTTTTTGGGGCGGCCACGTAATTAAAAGAATGCCTGTACTAGCTATCGCGATGGCCTTGCGTGCCAATGATGAGGTCAAGGATTTTTTTTTGCGTTGCCCGTTGCTCTAGTAAGAACAAGCCGATTTGCTCTAGTGCGTGTAGGCTGTTACTGGTGTTCAAATCATATTAATGCGCATACCCGTTTCAACATTTATGCCGGATCATCCCTCTGCATCTGTAAGAACTGGAATAATTGAACCTCGAGCCAAGGCGTCCGGGATTCCCTCTCCCGGATAGGGGGGCGGGCGCATAGTGAAAACTGACCCCCTCGGCCCCAGCTTAAGACCAAAAAAAAGGGGGGGGGGGTGAAGAGCTATCATAGGCCTTATCAGCAAAGGCAATTCCAACGTCCTAGCGTGAGGTTCAACTATTCGAGTTCTCACAGTATGGTATCGTAGATACGTTAGCTCACTAGATGGTACAGGGCCAATGCTGAGAGTTAGTGGTTGTTTCGGTAGAGAGTAAGTAGTGGGGAGTGTCCGGAGTTGTTCATAAATTAGGTTAAGTTGTTAAAACAGTTTGCACCACCATTCACTACGAGTGACAGGTGATGACCACATTATAACTTAAAAAATCTTGGCTATCAAGTATCGAGTAGGGGTTCTCTAAAAAAAGCTAAGCGAAGCACTGCTAGAAGCATACATTGCAGGAAGCCGACAGCTGCCTCAAAAAATCGCAAGCCCTAAGAGATTTCGGAGAATTGATCATCTAAAAGGAGAAATTATTTGTTTTCTTGGGCACAATTTTACATGTTCAAGTTTAGAAGTATCCTGACCTTTCTTGAACATTGAGTTTATTTCAAAAAAAACTAAGCAGTAAAGTAAACCCCTTAAATTCCATGCTTTGGGCAACAAAACCTGTCGGATACTGTTTGGGGGGATGTTTATCAAAAGTTCTGATTTCACTTCGCAGACCTAGAGCGTTGATAGTTCTAGTTGGCCAGGACCATCGTTGGTCGTGTGTTGTAACACTCGGGATTCCTATATCATGCCCTCCATCCGCCAGCCATTGATTCTGGGAGGAATGAGAGGGGGACAAGGGGGAGAAAGGGGAACCAGGAGCCAGCAAATGTTACTCTTTCCCGCCTCCACGATTCTCCCGGCTTATATTCAGCTATTCAGTTCTTCAGCCACTTTGATTCTACTGTCATTACTTTTGGACTTCGGGCTGGGTGGGAGACGTCTTCCCCCCTTCGGATGTGTCCCCCCCCCTTCGACCTCCCTAGTTTCTCCGGTACGCCTCCTTTTACCCACGAATGGTGATTGATCGCAGCCTCCTCAGAGTGCACTAAGATCCTGTTTGTCCTTCAATACCAGGATGCGGGAAATCTACCATCGGGAGAGTAGAACCTTTGTCTAGCGCACGATCACCTTTCTTTTGGTCTATCACAGACCCGTTGAGAAAGATTCGGGGGAAACATAGATTGAAAGAGGAGGAACACGTTCAATCGATTTTTATATTTTTAGACTTTTGTTTTGGGTGGGGAAACATTTGTATACCCTGGCTAACTCTTAATTAAAAGCAGAACGGTCATTGGTAGTTTATGTGCCAAGAATCTCAAGATAATTACAGAAAAACCTTCACCCTATTCTCAACTCATCTTAAACACTTTTGGGGGAAATTGGAAAAATATTAGCGTTGCCGGCAGCTTCCCGGATGAATTCTCCAGGGCAAACGATACATGCTGGAAGCCCTGACGTGGGGGACAGGACATGGCAATAAGTGCCCGTGAAAGGGCGGCATATTTTAGAGGAGTATCATACTGTACTTGTGCGGGGCCGAAACCTCAGAACGGGGTGGGAGGTGAAGGGTACAGTACAATCGGGGCCGTTTAGTATCATAACCAGACAGAGGCCAATACCGACCAAAACAGCAGGTTTTCGAGCTATCATATTTCCACAGATATCTTGAAACTCGGGTTTGGGGATCCCCCAAAAAAATATAGCACAGCCGAAGTATAAGATATATTTATTTCAGCTTTCCACCTTGAGTTTACAGAGAGCAGTGAGCGCATGAACTGAGTAAGGTGGAGGGGGGGGAGTATGTCTTTCCCATACAAAAACCTTGTCTTGGTAGGTATAAGAGAAAGGACATTCTACTCCTCACTACTCTAAGAGAGCTGAAAGGGAAAGTTCCGCACTTTTTTGTGTAGGTTCTATTATAGAAAATTACTTTTTGAAAGGGTTTTCATGCTGTTTCCACCTATAGTGGTCAGATTTTGATAGCTTGAAAAGGAGTAATTCTCGTGTCTTTTGGCCTTTATCTGATTACTAGACTAAGCAACTCTAATATAGTAAAACGTAAATAGGGTATAATAAAATAAATAACTAAAAATGTTCCCCTGTCTACCTGGGATTGAAAGTAGACTACTATCATTTATACTAAGTATTTCCAGCCTCATAGATATCCGTTCCAACCACTCAATCTACCCATTCCAGCCATTCCACAACATTCCGTCCAGTCCACTCCATTCCATCATGTCCATTTCATTCCTCCTACTTCATTCCAGCCAGCCCGTTCGTCCCAGCCATTCTGCCCGGCTCCGAATCCATATATTTCATTTCAGAGGTTATCCGGAAGCATACCAGCCATTCCTTACAACACCTAATGTTGCAAGAATGACTTCAATGTGACGTTGTATGCCCAGTAGGGCACACTGGGGACTCACATCATTTGCACGGTATATAGAGACCTCGCACAGGTATAAGTACCACCACCTGGTACCCAAGTAGCATGTACAATAGACATTGGAACTCTGATCCACATTCCTTGGACTATGCTGTCCGCACTTTTAACCAGTCTTCGTTCTCTCTTGAAGCCATACGGAAATTCCGATACCTAATTAGGTACTTGGAGTGAGTGATGGGCTGTGAAGAGAGAAGCAAGGTGAGCTACTAGATCTCAAATAATCGTTAGAATAGCTACTAGGCGATGGAGAGGCAATACCGGATAGGAATATATCGAAAATTTTGTTATACTCCGCGCGGCGCCCCCTAATAAAGGAAGTCTGCCAGGACAAGCTCTACCAGCTCCCTCCTCCCTATCCTGCCTTATTACCGGAAAATAGACTGTTGTCTTTCATACCGCATTGCAGCAAGGGCTACCCGAGTCCCGCATGCAGGATGGGACACCTGAGCGATGGTAGTGATGTGCAGAAATCCAGACGTTAACCTTTTTTGGGGTCCGTGTTGTTGATATTCTTAGGGTCTTTAGGATCGTAAACTTATCCAACTGTAGATGTACCGATCTGCCGTCAGCTAGCTAAAATAAACACAAATACACCCTCATGTAGAAAAAATTGGAAAACGGGGATCTTGCTTCTGGGGTTTTAATTAGAGCGTTCGGTGTGCACGAGCTAATTGAACAACTATGTTTCTAATATTTAATTTCAGCATTTTCAGATTTTTTCTACCAGAGGCTGTATCAACAGCCATTAATTGTCATGGAGTAAAACTGATTGCCTTCGCACCATAGCATTCTGGGTATTGCCGGGACATGCATGGCTGACGTATATGTAGTTCTTGGACATAATTTATCGTAGGTCAAGTGAAGTACAGTAAATGGGACTGAAAGATTAACAACCTGTAACCAGTGTTGCAAAGAAGGCATTTGATAATCGAACCCGGGGTTTAGAAGGGGGGGGTTAGAATCGGGGCTTCTGAAAATGGGGATTGGAGGGGAGGTTATTTGATGTCTTAATAGGCAAAAATAGCAGGAACTCTTATCGGAATTTGTACCTTCAACCCAGCGGTGTGAGTATTTATTGCTCGGAAGTCGGGGAAGTGAAGTGCTGTGTTAGTTTATTTGCTTTTTCTTCTACATTTTTCTTCCTTTCCCTATCATTTCACTTGTTTCTTTGCCTCCAACTAACCCCCGCATGTTCGCAGGCTCACAACCGGGGGCTCTAAAGAGTGCCAGCCAGCTCCACGCGACTACTCAGCTCAACGTAACTTTTGTAGGTTACCATAGTAACGTTGTGGCTCAACATGACTTTGTAGCTCTAATAACATTAGTAGCGAGCCAAATTGAAGCAAGACACTCTATATAAGCATTGCTGCCCTCAATTCAGCTGTGCGAGTACCATAATATTATTCTAGTTTACATCTGTTTTCATAACCTTGCTTGTCACTCAATACCAGTAACTATTAGCCCCAAAACAAAGTCTTGTTGAGCCACAAGGTTACTATGGTAACCCACAAAGTTACGTCGAGCTGATTAGTGGTGTGGAGCCCTCTTTAGAGCCCCCGGTTGTGAGCCTGCGAACATGCGGGGGTTGCGGACGCTCTGCGCAACCTTGGCACGAGTATTGGCCCACCGCCACGAAAATAATGCTTCGCCATTTAAGAAAACAAAAAAATCGTAAACAAATAATCTAAAAAATACATTAGAAACACTGCCAATTTTTAGAATATTCTCTCATGCCAAAATACATGTACAGTAGGTAGATGCCTTGTTTCGCCTTAAATTGGCAATAAATCTCTTTTTGAAAGAAGATTTAATGTTAGCGTAGGCATCCTGGCAAGCAGTGTTAAGACCATTCTCCTTGCCTTGTTTGGCACTATGAGAAATCTCCGGGTGAAATGTTGCGATTTTGGGATTGTCTGATATTAAAAAGGGATTATCGGTGCGGTTGCCCCCAATTCTAATATCAACGATACCATCATCTTGTGCACAGAGCGTACGCACCCTAATCCACTGCGTGCAGCAGACTCCAGAATTCTCAGGAAGGAAACAGGCGTAAAAATGGTGAAGAGAGTATTGTACTAGGGACTGCGCAAAGTCTGTCGAGCAGTGGTGAAGGATGTGGGAGGGGGGTTTAAGGTGGATGGGAATGGGAGATTGGTGGAGATGCAAGGTCTGGGTAGATCATGTTTAATGGATAGAGTGTGGGTGGAGGAGAGGGGCAGATTGGAGGATTACACGTACATGAAGGTGGCGGCTGAGAAAGGGATAACGGAGTTGGCGAAGCAGACGGGAACGGGTAAAGTGACGGGGGTGGCGGCGGAGGGATCGGGAAGTGCAAATAAGAAGGAAAAGAAGTGCCGGCAGTGGATTTGTGTAGTTGGCAGCGCCAATGCTTTAATGTAGCTTAGTGCGCGAAATGGAAAAAGTTTTAAAAAAGGAAAGGAAAGAAAGAAAAAAAAGTCGGTCGAACCTTACTATTCCACAGTGCATCTGGAAAGTACCACCCGCTGGTTTTCTCCTGTGGAGGATTTTCTATCTACTGTTGGGATGCGAGACGGTTTAGCCGGTGGTTGTGATTTCTTAGTTTATTTAGCTAGCGGAAGCCAGGCTGGTATAGCTAGGGTAAAATAAAGTATTCAGCCCGTGCAGATTGTAGCGAGACCGCACCATCACTAGATTATGTGGGGTTTGCACGCGAATGGAAGCCTCCAAGAGCACATAATTAGTGGATTTCTTCATAATTTGGTAAAGGAAAAAAGTCTGTGAAACTCTTGGCACCAGGCCAGAGCAAATTCTGTCCTCTGAGTGGCCCTGAGGGCCTAGAACCAATCAGGGGAGGTTCGACAGACTTTCCCGCAACCCCCTGGACAAGTACCGGTATGGCACAGTTCGGAGGCTGATCCCTGGTTCCCGTCACCCCCTGGAAGGTGACTGCAGCTGCGCATGATTGGTATGACCCGAGGGCGAGAATGCAGTATGGCGAAGGCTTTTCCTTTACTTTGTTTTTTCCTGGTAAGAGCTAAAAGAGGACGGTATTTTATCTCCTTTCCTGACTTGACTTGCATGATGTACTATAGGGCTGCACTATATACCGGTACTCGAGTACCGTAAAAACTCTTGAAATCCGCTATCTAAGGCGATCGCGCTAGTGCTATTAAGGTAAAACTTTTGCGATTCGCCATCTCGGTCAGGTCGCAAATCTGGGGATGAAGAGACAAAGTTTCCCGAGAAGGATTAGTGGTTTCCTGACGTGGTATAGCCCGAGTGCTTTGACCCTGTTTGATCTTCT
>Ga0307513_10000469_pt1:0-47500 | contig 57948 bp, 72 predicted proteins | sample 15_EM_MG_FD_202174 | JGI IMG/M metagenome (GOLD analysis project Ga0307513, IMG submission 202174) | Populus trichocarpa ectomycorrhiza microbial communities from riparian zone in the Pacific Northwest, United States - 15_EM | ecosystem: Host-associated > Plants > Roots > Unclassified...
ACACTCACAGATTAGACGCACTCTACCTTCTACACACAGTAGCCACTCTCCTTCCATTCATTTGCCACTCTCACGCCACCCTGTTAGGGTTACGCTCTCATACGACACTCATGTACTTTCTCTTTCACATAGACGTATAAATACCTCTCGATGGTGATCATAGATCCCCATCTTGTGTTTGCCTCCCAAACTTATACGCGCCCTCAGAGACCCTCAGCTCACCACTCCTCTCCCATCTAGTCGCTATCCACTCCCCTCATAGTCAGTTGCTCCACTCACCTAGGCAGCAGACCGCGTTTCGCCACATTGTGGGGAGTATGAATGGGGTGTGTGGGTTGGGGGCATGGGATGGGGATTACAAAAGCAACTACAAGAGTAGGGCATCTAACACTAGGAACGATCATTATCATCCATAAATTCTGTGCTTATATATGAATGTGAAGCAGCAGTTGGCATTGCCAAGGTTGAGGGTGTGCTGGAAGACTAACTGGATTGGGTGGTTGGGTTTGTTGGGTTGAGAGTGGGTTGGGAGTGTGGTGGAAGTGTTGGAGCTGAGGTTGAGTTTGATGAGTTGAGTTGAGGTGAGGAGTGGGAGGACTTGGAGCTATTTAGCCCTCTGACAGCACTCAGGTTGACAGTGGGTGGAATTCTGAGACAACTGTCAACCTTCAAGTAGTGGTCATTTGACATGTCATGTGCTGCTGCATGACAGTGAGGCTGGGGCATGACCATAGTGGACCCAGGACACCTGCCTAATGAAATGTGGCTGAAAGGACGCTATGAAAGTATCAGTCTTGTGGTATTCTTATGTATACTACTTGTAGTTACTATTGTGAATATTATGGACTTTTCTGGGTATGTGATCACTTTGTCACACAACCTATGACTGTGAGGCTGGGAGCCAGTTGCCTCCTCAAGGGTAGGAAAACCTGCTGAATAAATGTACTGGTGAGGTGCGTATTGTCTTGCATATACTGATGGTAGTTGCTTGTAGTACAATTTTAGGACATTAGACAGGATGAGCAGAACTTAGAATGAAGATATGGTCATTCAAAGCTTGTCAGTTCAGATTCTAAAATACAGGGTGTGGAATGAGATGATGAAAATGTGTGAGCATGAGTCCGCAGTTGACAGAAAGCATCAGAGTGTCACTAGAACCACAGGGGTACATGCACAGCACCTGTAATCAGACCCAAGACCTGAACACTTGGGCAACTTCAGTATCTCAACCATCTTGTCCCTCCCACTCTCATCCTGCCCTGTACTAGCCCTAAATCCACCTCCTCTCTTTCCCTCTCCATTTCCTTCCCCTTGCCTTTCTTCCTCTCCCTGCTTTCAAATTCTCTCCAATCAGGTTGAGTAGCACCATCCAGAGTGAGGGGCACTTGGTCGCAAACCCAAAGCCCACTGAGCTGGTGCTAGACAAGCTGTTTGAGTAGGACTGTAATAAAATGAACCCTCCTATCATTTTTCTCTCTTTTTTTCCTTCCTATCGGGTATAATATGCCTTTCCTTTGTCCTCACGTGACCTGTCAACTGTCACGTGTCAGGCTCTTTCCAGCCTCAATCTGTCAGGCTCTTCCAGCCTCACTCCAATCCACAACAGACCAAACAACTGTCAGGCTCTGTCAGGCTCAGTCCAGCCTCACTCTAGACCACTTGCCTTCCTATCTCAGACGCCATTCATGCCACTCTCCCTCAAGAAGCATGTCACCCTCCTTCACTATCAGCCTTTCACATTCAGTTGCTTAATGCAACTCTCTCACAGGACGGCGCACTCCGCCTATTGTCCTTATTGTCCCTCATAGCCCCTCGCCTTCTCATTCTCACTCCAAGACGCTCTCTTACCTTCTTGCACTCATTCTGCTTACGCACCTCTCTTACTCATGTAACCCCTTTCTCACATGTAGTTGCACTCTCATTCTAGTCGCTATCTTAGCTTTCTCACTCCATGGCACACTCTCCTTTACCACTCTCACAGTTAGATGCACTCTACCTTCTACACTCAGTAGCCACTCTCCTTCCACTCATTTGCCACTCTCACGCCACCCTGTTAGGGTTACGCTCCTATACGACACTCATGTACTTTCTCTCTCCATAGAACATATAAATACCTCTTGATGGCGATCAGAGATCTCCATCTTGTGTTTGCATCCCAAACTTATACGCGCCCCAGAGACCCTCAGCTCACCTTTCCTCTCCCCCTCTAGTCACTCTCCACTCCACTCATAGTCAGTTGCTCCACTCACCTAGGCAGCAGACCGCGTTTCGCCACAAGGACAAGGCAGAGGACTGGTCCAAGGCAAGGTCAATCTTTATGGTTGGGATGTTTGTTGGTGGCCAGGGACAGGCATGCCAGAGGGACTTGGCAAAGGCTTTGGACTTGGGTTTAAAGGCCAAGAAGGGCAAGCAATGGACAGGCATGGAAGGGAACAGGGAATTTATACTGGAATTTGTTTGTGTGGGTGAGGACAAATGTTGGGAGTGGGAGAGAAGGGTACAGCTGTAGTTGTACATTATGTAAGGAGTGTCTAGGAGGACGGTTAGATGTGTTTGAGGGAGTATTGAAAAGTGAGGGCACTCACAAACCATGATGACTTTGAACAAGCACAAACCAACTGTCATGATGACAAACATAAGGTGAACTGGGACCATCCAACCTGGTTCTGGTCGTGTAGCATTCCCTGCTCTTCTGTACATTTGGCCACCCCCTCAGTCCTCCAGACCACTAGTGGCACTGACTATGCAGCCAGCTCCCTGCTGCAATCCCCACTGCCTGTCCCAGGTGTTGTACTGTCCATCCAGATGCCCACCGCATACATGCACCTAATACGTATGCTACCTGAGCCAGAGTTGGATGACAAAGGGCAGCCAAAACTCCAGCTCAAGACAGAGTTCCCTGCAGTTGGCACAGCATTACAGTACTATAAGCATTTTCCTGAAGACAAGGAAGAGGACAAGAGGGAGGGGCAGGGAGATGTACCACCTGGAGAAATGGAAGAGCTGGGAGAGATGGGGAAAGGAACATGCTTGAAGCTCAAGACAGACTGGAAGTCTAATCCACATGCCAAAACTGGGTAGATGAAAATACAAGGAGAGCACCAAGAACCCACTACATGCACCTACACATACCACCCTGCCTGTGCAGTTCATCAAGGAGGAAGACCAATTTGCCAAATGGCTCAATGAGGATGCGTTTTGGGCTGGGAAGAGGATACTGAAGGTGGAGTTTGGTTAGTGGAAGTGGAATGCAGTGGAGATACTCAAGTGAGTTGCTCACCTCCAGCAGCATTGTTGAAATGGATTGGCACAAGTACTGACCCCTTTGACTTGCTGCAGGATCCTCACAAAAGCAGAATCCAAGCAACAACACAAGAACAAAGTCACAGCAGCAGCAGGGATTGACTGACAACTCCACACCACCACACCACAAGCCTGAACATGCATCTGACAAGGATGTGCCACTGCCCACAGTGCATGACCTCAACGGCAGAGAAAAGGGCAAGCATGGTGAAGAGTAACATGCCAACAGGCAGGATTTCATTAGGCAGGTGTCCTGGGTCCCACAGCCTCACTGTCATGTGGCAGCACATGACATGTCAAATGACCACTACTTGAAGGTTGACAGCTGTCTTGGAGTTCCACCTGCTGTCAACCTGAGTGCTGTTGGAGGGCTAAATAGCTCCAAGTAGTGGGAGGCAAGTAGGTAGTGAGTTGAGGGGTCTTCCTGATGCCCAGCCTTGAAGGCCTCCCATATCCACTACATACATTTTGTTGTGTGATGGTGAGTCTGTTTGACATTTGGTGGGGGTATTCTCCTAAAATATGTTTGCAACAAGTTTGAATTTCAGTGTGAGATGAGGAGGCCACAGTGCACCACTCCATGACTACCCACATCCCTGCATACTGATTTGGTGTCTCACAGCTGATGTAGTGGTGGTGACAGGTGTTGGTCTAAGGAGGGTGGAGGGAAGGGCAGTTTGGGGGCAAGTGTTGGTATAGTGTTGGTTGGGTGAGGATTGGTGGTTGGTGGTGGTATAGAGGTCTTTAAGGCCTCTTCTTGTGTCTGGCTGGTAGCATGCCACATCACCTCTGGGGGGGGAGCCACCTCACCATCTGGTTTCTCACTGTGACTGTCAGCACCCCTGTACATCTCCTACCCACCACAGACATTGGTAGTGGGCAGGGGAGGCTTGGTCAAGGAAATAATTGGAGGTGGTTGGGTCAAAGTAGCTCTTGATAGTATATAACATGCTACCTCTGAGTGGTTGTGTTGCAATCCCCCCCTACACTTCCCTATTCAACTGCTTGCCCCAAACCCCCACATCCTCTTGAACATGTAACACAGATACTGTACTTCTCTTAGTATGATAAATAGGGCCTATAGTAATGAGGAATAAAAATAAAAACCCTTACCTTTGCTGGGGTTTTGCTGAAAGGTTATGGTACAAGTATTGCCACCAAACCAAAGCAATAGTTACTGATAGTGATACCAACCCTTTGGCTTGTTGTAACATGTGTTGCAGGCCACTGATGAGGGGTTAGGTGTGTAAGAGGGTTGGAAGGACAGAATGAGGTTCATTCCCCTTGCCCTGGTTGGTATTTATACATTTTCTGTAGTAGGATAAAGATAAGGCCAGACTGGGGGTTGAAACCAGGACTCCCTAATTCTAGATGATGTGTTGCTGCTACACCACTGAGCCATCTGCTGGAGGAATCACCAACTCCAACATTTGCCAGTGTTTGTCCATACAAATATAGCCTACAGACCATCAAGTGTTATGAATCTGGTTTTCTGATCTTAATGCTAGTAATGATAGTAGACTCTTAACAAGATGTGTTGTTCAATATAAACCTCCTACCAAGCTGTATGACTCTTAGCTTTGTCAATTAAGGACAGCTATATGCAGAGCCCAGCAGGTACAGTAATAATGACTAATATCCCTTTAGCATATGCTCTAAGTTTATGGTTAAACTTATAGGATCTTCAGATTAGGATATTACTCCTCAGAACTATGTTCACTGAATTGTCTATGTGTTATGACCAAATATGGTATTTTAGGTATTAACCTAATTATGGATGTATTTGCAGAATACCACAGATAATGCTTGAAGTCACACTTTATCTACTTACCTATTGTCCCTTGCACTCCTGACCTTTATGTTAGGTAGGCTTGCTAGTGGGCTCTTAAGGCTATGGTAGATGTATTATCTGAAGTTGAAGTTAGATTTCAGAGCTTGGAGCAGGACTCCTTATATACATGATGAGAGCACTGCCACAAGAATGGACACTCTGAACTTGACAGATCAGCTTGTCAGCTTTGCTCTTGCTAAAAACATCAAGAAAATTGTGGTACTTGGAGGGAACTTGATTATGGAGAGACTTGAGTTCTTGAGAATTAAGGAGTTCTGGAGTGGGAGTGATGGCAGAGAGGCTGACTTTTGCACCACAGAGGAATGCTTGAGGGTCTGAAGGTTTGATCTGAAGTACACCAGATTGTTTGCTGCATTGAGTATGCATCCAGAATGTTTCTGTGTTAATGAAAGATAATGAAATGGAATCCATACCTTGTGACAATGATGAGGGCATGGGGAATGACAAAGGGGCAGGCAATGCCAGAGTGGCTGTTGTAGCAATGGGCATCAAGGAGACAGGTGATTGTGGAAGGGTTGCCAGACTGGGCAATGCTGGGAAGGCAGGAGTTGCTGTGGCCAGAGCTAGAAAAATGGAAGGTGAAGCAGCAGGGGAAGAAGGAAACAACAATTCTGGAGTTTGGAAATGGATGTGGCTACTTGCCCAGTCAATCAATGGATTTAGTTGGTGTAATCAACTTATTCCAAGTACAGCAGAGATGTCAGGGTCCAATGTGGTTACTAGGAATGTGATTGGAATGGTGTGGTAATGATTGAAAGGATTAGGAGGGTGACTTTGTATTCAATAGGATCAGTAGCAAAAGACCCATTGAAAAAATGTAAGCATAGGGGTTGGGGAACAGTCTGGACAGGGAGACAATGGTCTGAAACCAATGAGGAATTGATGAAACAATGAGTTGTGCCTGAGTCCAATAGAGCTTTAATGGGGATATTCAAACAACTAAGATTAAGGAGAAAAGAATCTGTAGAGTCCAAAACCTTGGCACTCAACCTCACCTCAGGAGATTGTGTGGGTGTGCTACCATGACCACAGGGGCCCAGTGCACCAACAGGGGCATTCTAAAAATCCAAGGCATTGGCAGAAGCTGCTGGCCCAGAATCCAATTTATTGGAAGCTGCTTCAGCTTGCACAGCATGGCCCTTGGGTTTTGGCATGTTGGATGTGCCAGCCAGTTTCTCAATCCTTGGAGTATTAGATTTATTGAAATTGGGTGGTGGACAGTTGTCTTTGACACCATGGCAAAGGCAGAGGCCAAGCTTCTTGTGGTGTTCCTTCACTTCCAGAAGGAGCTTACCACTGGGTCTGAGGACAGTGGACAAGTCCTTGTAGGTGTCAGTGTTCTCGGCTGGTGTTCATGGTGTGGATGACAAATTTGATGAGGTCTTGTTGGGAGTTGAAGAGGTTTGCAATTTGGAGGTGTGGCTGGATTTACTCAGTGTGCTGGATTGGGATTTCTGGTTGGATGTCCTCTGCTCAGAGGTCAAAGGCTTGTTGGTTGAAGGATTCTTCCTCTTCTCTTCTACATGATGCCAGTATCAGAGGCCTGCTCACTGGGCTTTGTCAATGAGAACATCATATTGAGTAGGTGGGTTGGTCCAAGCCCAGAAGTCTTGATGTGATCTGGGAGTCCCCAGTAGTAAAATGAGTGAAGAACTTTGTCAGCCCACCAGAGTTCATTGGTACATTCTTTGAAGGTGATGGTATAGCAGTGGATGTGTTGACTATTGTTCATTCTGAGGGTTATGAGCTTCTCCATAGCACACTTGACTCTATCTGGGTCACCAAAGATAGTCTCAAGTTCCCAAGTAAAGGCAGCCCACAAGGTGACTCTTGCAGTTTGATAGCCTTGCTCAGTATCACACCAGATGTAGCATTTGGCAGTGCTGGTGAGGTGCTGTAAGGTGTAGATGATGCAAGCTCAGTCTGTGGCATAGGTAAGGGGTTTAGCATTGAAGACTAGGGCACATTCATAAAGGAAATCCCAGAGCTTGGAGGTGTTTGATTTTGTGATGTGAGCATTTGGAGCATGGGAATGAGTGACATAATAGGAGCCTGATTGTTTGCCCATATAGTCAGATCCATGCCAGTGGGTACTGGAGCCATTGCTGGTGGGTTCTGAGCTGGATTGGGTGCTGTGTTGGTAAGAGGATTGGTGGTTGGGATGATAGGGGTTGTGTTTGAAGTAGATGCTGGGTTCTGGCTGGGTGTACCTTGGTTGCTGGTGATGGCTGAATAGACAGTTTGCATGTGGGGGCAGATCACACAGGAGTTCCTGAAGCAGGTGGGTATCTTCTTCTTCCTGAAGCACTGGAGGTTTGTCTTCTTCTTCTTGGCATTGTTCCTGGACTTCAGGAAGGCTGGAATAACAACCAGTTTTGGGGTCACATCATTATGACATTGCTGAAATTGAAGGCTGCAAAGACAGTTTGGGATACTGTTAAGATACTGTACCATGCTTGAAGTATTGGAAATCTGGACAATGAATTGGAAGTCCAGATGCTGGAGATCTTGGGAATGAGGAAAGATCTTGTGGTTGGATGAATTGTGACAACCAACAACTGGAGCAATATCCTGGAGGGAGGAGTGAGGCTGAAGGAGCAAGCTCTGGATGAAAAGGATATAGAGGGATGGGAGATTGGAGTAACAGGGCACTTTTTAGTTGATCCTGAACTGGGGAGCTAGATAGAGAATACAGCTATCTTAAATACTAAAGGGAATACAACAACTGTAAAGAAATGGGAGTGTAAACAAGAATCTGGAACACAGAAGTAACCACAGATTGATCACAGACAAAAGGGATCTGGAATGGTCTAGAGCTAGGGCATGTGACACAAACAAGAGTCTGGAGGGAACAGGATGTGAGCATAGGAATCCAAGGCCAGAAAATGTACAGAGAATGAGAATGAATGGAAGGATGAACAGAGATGAATGGAAATAAATGAAAATAAATGGGACAATGGATGAAGTGACATGGGATATGACAGTCCAGACTCCCACTCATTCACTCTGGACTTCTGTCCCTCCAATGCAGCATAGAGTTTGACAACATGTCAAGAAGTCTGCTTGACCAGATAAGGCTGTATTATATACTGTAACCACCAAAAAGATGACTGAGCCTATTAGTAGAGTTTACTTGGGACAACCACTATCATGAGTCCATCAAAATGTCTCCTTTCTATGCCAACCACTGTAAACACCCTGTACTTACAGATTGGTCACCATTGGATCAAATGCCACTACCCAGGAGAGTAGAACAGATTCAACAGATACAGAAAGACATTGAAATAGACCTCCACCTAGTGGCCAAGATACAGAAAAGGAAATATGACAGATGAAAAGGGAGGTCCCCACAAATACAAGGAGACCAGGTCTACTCAGAGACAGAGACCCTCCCAGATGAGGGTTCTAAAAGGCTCAGTGATCAAAGGACAGGACCACTCAGCATGCCATGCAATCCAATGACCCAAGACTACAGTTGTATCTGTGGGGACCTCCCTTTCCATCATCATATTTCCTTTTCTGGACTTTGGCCACTAGGTAGAGGTCTCCTTCAATGTCTTTCTGTATCTATTGAACTGCTCTACTCTCCTGAGTAGTGGCATCTGATCCAATGGTGACCAATCTGTAAGTACAGAGTGTTTGCTGTGGTTGGCATAGAAAGGAGACAGGTTGTCATGATAGTGATTGCCCCAAGTAAACTATACTAAGTGTAGCTTCTGGGCCCAATCACCTTTTTGGTGGTTACAGTATACATACTGTATGCAGCATTATCTAGTCTAGCAAACTTCTTGACATGTATTGGACCACCACACAGGCTGCTGAGGTGCAGGTTATATCATATGGTATGAAGAAACAGGGTTTTTAACTGGTCACACACCTTCAGCTCACCACTCAAAATGAGCAAACTTGCACTTGTCAACTTCTCACATTCACAGCCAAAGTTAGCAGAAGCCGAAAAACTAACACTCTCCCAGACCACTCCAAAAGGGATCAAAAAGCATGAACTCACTGCCAAACCTCAGGTAAAGCTTCTTGGAGTCCTACTTGATTCAAAACTAAACTGGTCTGTGCAACACAAGAAAGTCGGAGGAATCACCACAAAATTCACAGCAGCATTCAAGAGATATACCAAAGCAGCCTCAGGAATATGTCCCCCAGAAGTGCTAAGACTATACAATGCAGTTGTGATCCCAAGAATATGCTATGCAGCAGATGTATGCAGCAGATGTCTGGTACAAACCACCAAACAAGCAAAACCTGAAGAAGAAGAGCACAGGTACTGTTAAACTGACCAAACAGCTAGAATCAATTCAACAACAAGCAGCTATCACCATCACAGGAGCAATGAGGACTATGGTGGGAGATGTGGCAATCATCCATGTGAACATCAAGCCAATTGCGATACAACTGAAGGAAACAATACTTAAATCCTACATGAGATACACCACCAGGCCAACAACCCACCCACTCTACCCAGCAATCCAAAAAACAGCCAAGTGCACAATACAAAGGCACAAAATGGCACTACACCTGCATGCAGAAACAAGCATAGTCAAGCACTCAGAAGTAGAAACCATAACAGCCACCAGACCCCAACCTGGATCAACAAGCCCACACAACTTTTGTATGGCAGCCAGAAAGGAAGAGGCAATCAAATGGGATAACAAGAATTTCCACAACAGTATCATAATCTACACTGACGGCTCTGGCTACAGGAGTATGGTTGGTGCCTCAGCAGTCCTATACAACAACAGCCTTGAAATTGACTTGCTCAAATTCCAACTTGGCACAACAGGGAGACATTCAGTATTTGAAGGAGAACTGATAGGCATCTTACTAGGAGTTCACCTAGCAATGAAACATCATATCCCACAAGCAAAGGTCAACTTCAGCATCGACAACCAGGCCACAATCAGAGCCATGCAAAACAATGCAAGACAACCAGCACAATACCTAATCAATAAAATTCACCAGACAACAGAAGAACTTTGAAGACACCTGAGGAATGAACAACTACAGGACAGACCCTACAGACCAAGAAACAACATGAATGGAATTGACAGTGAACCAGTATCATTCACCTGGGTAGCAGGGCACATGGAATTGATAGGTAACAAAAGAGCTGATACCTTAGCAAAGGAAGCAGCAGAATTTGAATCAAGCCCCATAAATGAACTCCCCCCCTTCCTTCAAAACCAACTCCCTGCCAGTATTTCAGCAATCAAGCAAGAGATCAACACAAGAATCAAGAACTCAATAAAAGAATGGTGGAAAAGATTGCCTAGATTCAAGAAAATGAGGCAAATTGACCAATCATTACCATCAGACAAGTTTCTTGAAATAACAAGTTCACTCAACTGCAGACAAGCAAGCTTGCTAACCCAACTATGAACAGGACACATCCTGATCAACAAACACCTCCACAGAATATGAAAGAGCAACACACCATACTGCCCACAATACACCTGCATACAGGCAACCAAAGACATCAAGCATCTCATATTCACTTGTCTGAGATACACGCAGGAAAGATAACAGCTCATTCAGAGAATTGGCAAGAAAAACTTCTCTAACCACAAACTGTTTGCTGACAAAACCATCATCCCCCACACGCTCAACTTTCTCAACAAAATAGGACAATTCAAGCACATCTACAGAAATATTGAACTGATCTAAGAGAGTTAAATGAGATGTTAACACTTTGCATTTTGCTCTAGAGCAACTGTAGCCAATACACACCCTGCCACAACACTATCACCATGAATGCACTACTGGATAGCACCTAATTCCTTATGACAGGGAACAACATGAATCCATTAGAAGCATAGATATTATACATCCAACAAATTGTGTAACATAGACTAGTTCTTAGCATGTAAAATTGGATTTCAAAAAAAAAGAAGAAAAAAAGGTATGGATAGAATTTTCAAGGTAATATGAGCTAATTAAGCTAGATGAAACCAAAAGATGACCCTAAAACTGTCATAATACTGCTGTTAAGCTGAGGGTCCTGTTGCCTGTCTGGGTCCTAGGTGACTGACCTCATCTGCATGGGTTGTGCACACCCTGCCTCCAGCATTTGAATACTTTAATTCAAATTTAGAAAGGTTAATGTTTGCATCCTTTGATCACAAGTTTCTGCATACACATTTCCCACTATTGTATGTGGCACAAAAGAAATTGGAACACACAGTACATTACGATTACAGTGAATTACCCTGGCTATCCAGTCTTTGTACAAGTGAGGCAAGGTCATTGTCGACATCCACAAGGCTTGATTGTTTCCTCCCAATCTCCATATGTACATTTTGCTCTCCATCAGTTGTTGGGACTCTCTTTGCAATGTACCATGTTTGTGATGTTGCAGTGCGTGAAAACTGTTCTGAGATCATTTTGTCCCTCCTAACAAGCTATGAATCAACAAAGCGGCGGACTACGCAATAAAGGATCCCACCTTAGTGCCTCTGCACTTTCATACAGCCATCCGGAGGTACTGCTCCAACCTGGGCTCGCGACAATGACCTTGGATGTTCCCACATTATGTTCAGCTCTGCCGACAATAAAGTTCTTGGTACTTGTAGTCGCAACGTTCGAAGAACCATCCGGATTTGACCGAACTTTGGCCCCAACAATCGCATGAGTCTTTTGCAGCTCTCGCGTGCGTTTCAATAGGTCCACCACGGTATACTCGAACCCTTGGGGTATATCATCATATGATGGGAATCCACAAGTGTCCTTTAGGCGAATGCCGCTGAACGATCCGGCGTGCATTCGGGCGCTCAATTCCGCTTGCTGTTCATTTGACCTTTTAGGTGGCAATACCATAGCGAAGAGGGTTCCGTTTAGCTAGATAGCAAAGTCAAAACCTGTCAAGGGAGCTCTTTCCGTATTGAACCCACCGACATATGGTATGCTCTGCGCATTCTAAGTGCTCGCGTTTCAGGATCTTCGAGATGAACATTGACAGATACGAAGAGTGCTTCCGGTGGAGGTACGGGTATTGGGAGGGCAGGCGCTATCGGAGTTTCCCCTGTGTCCTTTGTGGCATCCGTTGGTGCCGCGGGTTCTTCCTTTTCATTGCACGATGGCGTAGCTCCCAGGGCGATTATTTTATCTTCTTGAATGGGGCCACCCGGACCCGGTTCAAAACTATGTAACGAGGGGCTCGGGATAGGCAATGGCTTCGTCGGAGTCAAACTATTAGCACTCAGAGTACCATCGAGTATTGGGCCCGGAGGGTCCACGTATGACAAATCTGGGGTGAGTATTGGTAACGGCGGGTGCTGCACTTGGTCTTGCCCAAGGCTCACAACTCGGCTGGCGGTCCCATCTGCTTGGAGGTGCTGCTGCTGCAGTCGCTTCTGTAGATTGGGTTCCGGGAGATCGAGTAGTCCTTGGTTAATGGAGGCAATTGCGTCAGTTAATGAGGTCTGGTCGACGGGTGATGTGTTAAGTGAGTTGGTAAGTCGAATAGTCGCAGGTTCGGTTTCGGAAGAAGAAGGAGCGACGCTTCCATCTCTCGAAGAGGGCAGTTGGAGATTTTCCTGTGTCTTGTCATCTGATCGGTCGGGAGGCGCGGTGGTGGCAGAGGACGATTGTCCAGAAGGGGACGAAGAACCCGGCGACTGTCGGAATGTCAGAACGTTCGCCCATTTTTTGACGTTCGGCATCGTGGTCAAGAAGTTTATTGTGGCTGTCCCATTCGCTCGGAGAATTGCGTCCATGCTCGAGAGGGAAGGTATATTTCTTGTGTGACTACTGGTGGTGACGAGTGCACCATTCGACTGGGACGTGGTCGAGGTGGGTGCTGAGGCAGTCAACTTGGAACTGGAATCCACTGGACCATTGGGTAGCTCTGGAGGGACGGGAGGGACCAGGGACATGAGATAGGAAGGGAGGATAGACCAAAGACGATGGAAGGGTTTCGGAGAGCCGGCAAGGACGTATGGAGGGGAGAGAAGGAGCAGAGCCGTGTCAGGAGGTAATTGTCGTTTTAGGTCTTGAAGAAGCGGGGCAAAATGTTTGGTATGCGGATGGATCGGTACACCTGCCAGTACGGAGTTGTTAGGGTTGTTGGGCTTGATGTAATGGAAGGATAATACCCAAGTGCAAAACAAAATCGAGGGGTGAATCAAGATCCCACTTGTGTGTCCATACGGTAAAGAAGCGCTCTAGCTTATGCTGTAAGACGTTTCTTCCTTTGGACAACAGGGATTCAAAAGTGCCATAGAGGAGCTATTCGTATCGGGTGAGTGTAAAGGAACGAGAGTGGTGGCAAACTCACTCTGAACTCGTCGTAGGCTTTGAGGAGACCAAGGCGAAGGGCAGAGTCATGGAGAGATTCTTCGTGATATTGGTGTCGTGTTTCAGACTGGCCGTCCTTACCCTTGTGGGCCCAGACGGTGTGTGCCAGGTTGACGGACTGGCCCGGAGAGTGAGCGGGGTTGCCCTCAATGCATGTGAGGGAATGAACCTACTGCGTGTATGGTGTAGTGTTCCTCTGGTGTCACCATTACAAGTCTGCTTTTCATGGAATGCACAGTTTCACATCCCATGCTGGTCGTCCCGTTGAACATTCTGTCGTCGTTGCCATGTATGTTAGCAAGGCCCAAATTTGTGTGCCAATCTTCTTGTACTTGCCCTGAGAAACTGGCGAGGGCCTTTGCAAGCCCAACTTGGCGCAGCGTGCGGTCTTTCGTCACGGCGCGCTGCCGACAGGTGTAGAATAAGATGTGGGCTTCTTCCTGGGCGTCATCGTCGTCGTCTGGGACGGTCTCGGGCAGGGCAGTAAGGTTCTTGTTATAAATTACCAGAAAGTCCAGTGAAGGTGGGATGCGAGTACCCATGGAGTTGTTTTGGTACCACGCGACGCCACCCTGGAGTCGGGAATGATCAGGATAATCAGGATTTGCGTACAAGAGAGAGTGCAAATATCGATACAGCAGCACAGCCACCAAGACAAGCTTTTCACCACCCAAGTTCTACTTCCGTGCAGCGAGTTCGACGGCATTCTTGAATGCTCCGATCAATGCAGTCAGCTGAATCTTTTCCGATCCACCTGTAGAAAGACGATACCTAACCGATTCGTCAATGGACGCGCTTCTCAGAACCGTGTAGTACGTACTCGGTGGTCGCTAGATGATCCAGCAAGTATATCAGCGACTGAGGTGGAAGTTGGATGCCGTCGATATGTTCCTGTGCTCCCATGATAAGATCCTGTAGCGCCAGTCCACGGTCTGTTTTGAGCGCGCTGAGTTCTACGAAAAGCCAAGGGGAATCAGGAAAGAACGGGAGTCAAATAAAATTCACCTCACTCTGATAGCACGTCCCAAACTCGTCGGTCATCATCGAGTTGACCACGAGCTCGATATCGTCAGGGTGCGGGTTGCCTGTACAGGTGTATACAGCCGTCTCGTCCGTCACATCGTAGGCAGCATGGCACGCCTGAAGCACATTAAGGGCGCGTCGCATGTCCCCCCTGGAGAGTTTGAGGAGCGCTGCCTTCCCGTCCACTGTGACCTTAACGTTCTCCGCCTCGATAACCGTCTGCAAACGCTTCTCCACCTCGGTCATGGGAAGCGGCGAGAATCTAAAGCGGGTACAGCGGGACTGGATGGCGGGGATGATCTTGTTCACGTAGTTGCAGATTATGCAGAAGCGGACGTTGCGTGTGTACTGCTCGATCACCCGTCGTAGGGCGGATTGTGCAGCCTGGGTCATCATATCTGCCTCGTCGAGGACGATGAGCTTGAAGAAGCCGGGTTTGGTATGCAGGGCGCCAGTTTCTGCAAAGGTTTTGATTTGTTCGCGGACGACGTCGATGCCACGGTCGTCAGATGCGTTAAGCTATGGGTTGGGTGAGAGGGTGTAATAAATTATGTTTGGAAACACTGCTGACCTCGAGGATGTACTTTTTGTATTGGCTGCCGTAGATGCGACGGGCAACAGCGATGATTGTACTGGTCTTGCCTGTTCCTGGAGGGCCGTAGAAGAGAAGATGAGGAACGCGGTTCTTCTGAATAAACTGTTCAACTGGGTAAAATTGTGTCAATCGACGCAGGGTTTGAGCAGAAGCGGATTACTTGTTGAGGTGATGTCCTTGTGGGATACGACGTCGTCCAGTGTTATAGGTCTGTACTTTTCGACCCTATACATGTACAATGAGTAACCAACGTAGGCAAGCGGAGTAGTAGTAAAACACACCAAGGAAGGTCTATCACTTGCTCTGGATGGGTGATGGCCTTTGCCTTGCCCTTTGCGGCTCGTTGCATGACCGCAAATGCATCGTCTATCTGTGCATCGTCTTTTGTAGCAGCCATCCCTTGACGCGAAAAGACGCGAAACGCGACGCGAATGTGGCGGGGTTTGAAATCGCGAGCTGTTTGGTGTAGCTGCCGTGGGACCAAATAGGACAGTAACCTTGGTCGGCGACCACCAAATTTCAAGTTGAAAACGTCGGGGCTTTTTTGCGAGTAGACACTGTTCGTTGACGATTCCATCGAGAGTTGGATAGACGAGCGCACTTCTCGCTGTCTCTGCCGACGAGCTCCTTACCGTGTGTTCCTCCTTTCCACCTGTTATCTCATTTATCCGCTAAATGTGGTTGTCTACCTTAGATGCAGATCTTTGTAAAGACGCTTACGGGCAAAACCAGTTTGTTTTCATTTCTCGATCGCATACCCGTTGCCGACTGACCCACGCTAATAAGTCACGCTCGAGGTGGAATCGAGTGATACCATTGACAATGTCAAGGCCAAAATCCAGGACAAGGAGGGGTGGGTTCATCCTCCTGTCGCGTTGCTGGTCTTTTCTGCTTAAAATTTTCTGTTTTAAAACAGCATCCCCCCGGACCAACAACGCCTCATTTTCGCAGGCAAACAGCTCGAGGATGGTCGCACGTTGAGCGATTACAACATTCAAAAGGAGTCGACCCTCCACCTAGTACTTCGGTGCGTGGTGATCGGGGCAAGCGGCGGTACATTACTTAAATTATCTTTTAGTCTACGTGGTGGTGCGAAGAAGAGGAAGAAGAAGACGTATAACACTCCCAAGAAGGTTAAACACAAGCGCAAGAAGGTCAAGATGGCCATCCTCAAGTACTACAAGGTTGACTCAAATGGCAACATCCAGCGGTTGAGACGGGAGTGCCCGGTGGGTGTCAGCGCGCTTATTAGTAGTATGTTGATGCCTACTATGGATCTAGAACACCGAGTGCGGTGCTGGTGTGTTCATGGCGTTCCACCACGACCGTCAGTATTGCGGCAAGTGCCATCTGACGTACCAGTTTGCTCCTGTGAGTGGCCATGGGGATGTTCGAGTGTAGAGGTGACTGAAGATGCTGTGTAGGGTACGAAGATGCCTGCTGCGTAGTAGGTCGATCAATCACGGACTGGATGAGTGTGGTTGGGTGTGGCTAGTGTGGGTGTAATATGCTATTGAATACCGAATATAAGGGCCATGTCGAAAAAAGATAATGAGAGTAATCAGAATAAATAAATGTTGGGCCCTTGGTTTCGAGGACGCGTGTGTTTGTTGTCTGTCGAGGACGCGTACTCTCATTCTTCTTTCCTTCCTCTCGCCACTGCCGCTCGTTGGAACCACCGTGGTTGATGTCGAGCGAGGGGACGAGCAAGAAACGACCACGATCATCCTCCAACGACGACCCATCTTTACACCACCAAAATCCCAAGCGCGCACCCTCGACGGACTATACCACCGCCACCTTAAACCCTTCCCCAACCGTCGACACCAACCCAGCCGTCCCCGGTACCCCTGTCATCATCGACAGCAGTACCCCACACGGTACCATGGCAGACGACGGCCACGTCCATCAGTCATTCACTCCCTCCCCCACTGGCGCTGCTCCCGCCACCACTCACGCCCAACCCACGCCTCATCCCTCGGCATCCAAACCAGCTCGCGATGCACCCTACGTATGGCCACGCCAGAAATGGGACCAAGTGTCCTCCCTCAAATTCACCGCCATGAAGGACGGCGACACTTGGTACCTTATCTCGCATACCTGGCACGAAAGGTGGAAGGCTGCGTGCAATCCAGCTTCAAAGGAACAAGGGAAAGAAGCAGACGAGCAGCTTGGACCCGTAGACAACTCGGACATCGTCGATGCAAATGGCGAACTCATCCCGGCGCTCTCAGACGGCAACCGTGTGATCTCCGTATCACAACGCGTCATGGAGCTTTTCACAGAATGGTACATCCTCTTCCGTATTTTACCGCTCTATCCTGCTCACGCCCTGCCGATCGCAGGTATGGCCCTCCAAAACATCCCATTTCACGCAAAGTCATTTCCGAGGGCAATTACTCAGCAAAGCGCATCGAATTCTATCCTTACAAGATAAAGACATACCGCATGTCAAAAATAAAGCCGCATCTCCCCTCGAGCGAACCGACTCATACCATCTGCATCTCAAAGGCAGCACCCATCTCCGAGCTCCTAGCACGCGTATCGGGGAAATGGGGGAACATTACCCCTGCACGATTCTGGCATGCACAGGTCAACTTCCTTGAGCAGGATCCCATTGATGGCATATTCTATTCGTCCAGCCGTATAGAGAACGACTCGACACAGCCTTTTGCCACGACTGAAGATGACAAGAGGAAGAGGTTAGATGAGGCTGGGTTAGAAGACGGAGATGCGATTATTATGGAAACCAAGCACGGTGAGGAATGGACCATCGACCTCGAGACGACCACTCTCGGGCAGCGTATCAATCGACCGAAAGCGCAAGAGCCGAAGGTTGCTGTGTTCACTGAGGAGCAGATGGCCAAATATCGTAGTCATCGTGCTATCAAGCCGGACGCCAACAGCTCGTATTCCTTCAGCCAGCCAGGATCCGCGTTCGCTCCTACTGCTTATACCAGTCCTGTTACCACGTCTTCCTACAACCGTACACTTGTCCTCAACGGACGCTCTTCTGTTGCATCCACCAGCCGAACAGTCGCACCGGGGACTGTCGGTTTGAATAATTTGTGCGTCGATGATGTAGTACATTTACGCACCTCTTGACCAGATCCATAGAGGTAACACTTGCTTCATGAACTCGGCTCTGCAATGTCTGGCGCATGCGCCAGAACTATCGGATTATTTCCTTGGTCAGTGTTTTCTTCCGATGAGCTCTTTGTCTCTGGCTCAAACAACCTGTAGTTGGAGTGTATCGGGACGAGATCAACCGCGATAATCCTTTAGGCATGGGCGGTGCCATTGCCGAAGTCTTCGGCGTTCTACTCGACCAGCTCTGGCATCCCACCAACTACTGCTTCGCGCCACGTCAGTTCAAGTCAACCCTCCAACGCTTCGCACCCCAGTTCAGTGGGTATGCGCAGCATGACACTCAAGAGTTCCTCGCGTTTCTCCTTGATGGCCTACACGAAGATCTCAACCGCGTTTTGAAGAAGCCGTATGTCGAGAATCCCGATTGGAATGGTGGTGGATCCAAGGAGCTCGTCCAGCATGCTAAGACTGCCTGGGAGGGGTATAAGAAGCGGAATGACAGTGTCATTGTCGATTTGTTCCAAGGACAATACAAGAGTACGCTCGTATGTCCAGAGTGCAACAAGGTATACCACATCCCCCCGGTTAATCATGTATCTCACGTGTTCATTGTGCAGGTCTCCATCACGTTCGACCCGCTGATGTATTTGACCCTCCCATTGCCGGTCCAGAAGTTCTGGAACCATGTCATCCACTGGGTGCCCTGGAACTCACGCAAGCCTCGTCTCAAGGTTCCCATTCAACTCCCGAGGGACGCGTCTTGCAAGGATATGAAGAAACTCCTCTCCAGGTGGTTCGATACGCCTATTGAGAATGTCCGTATATCTTTTTATTCCGTCCGACCCGAACGGGTACTGACACGTGTACTTTATCCAGCAATTATGTGTCGAACTCTTCTCTAACAAGATCTATAAATACTGGGACGACCACAACCCTGTTTCTGACATTGGGGAACGCGATATCATGGTCATGTATGAGCTACCTTGTCCCTCTGGTCAAGGCAAGACCTCGCTTGAGGAAGGCGCACCGTTCATTCCCATCCCTGTCCTCCACCAAGCCGGGTTCGGCATCACGGCCTACGGTCGCCCAGAGTATAAGGGTGTACCATTCGTGGTCGTCATCCCGGCTGAAGAACTCTCAGACGAGGAAGCTATCTACAGGCGGTTGGTCGAGCGGTATACAACTTGGACGGAGAACTCTGGGGACCTATACCGTCGGCAGGCGTCGACTAGTGCTACCACTCCTGACTCTACACCAGCGCGTTCTACTGCTCCACCTGATGAGGGAATCGACATCGACGCGGTGGAGGCGAAGGATATTGCAGAGATGGATCCTAACGAGGATCAGGGTGCGGATATGGTCGTGATACCTCCACAAACAAATAAGGACACCGCGTCCGTTTTCACCGAAACCGAAGAGGAGTCGGAAGTCACCGAGATCATTGGGCCGCAGACCGACTTGTTCACTATCAAAGCGTTTGCGGGTAATGACGTCCATGGGACGACCTCGATGTTCATTCATGACCCCAAAAGCACCGTCGAGACCCTCGCTATACGGGCCAAACTCGGTCTCCCCTCCAAGCGCAAGACAGGTCGGAGGTGGCTTGGTTCTACCACGCCTGAGCCTGAAGAACCCGGAAAGAAGAAGCAGCTAGTCAGTATGGAGGATACGATTGTGTGCGAATGGGATCCGCATTTCTGGCAGTTGTTCTTTGGTGTCGGCAAGAACCCACAGGAGAATGTCGCCAGGTGGGATCGCTGGGAGCTGTTCGAGCATTCGGAATACGTCGCCGCTATGGCCGCCCGCAAGGCGACCAAGGATCAGGGGATCAGCATGGAAGATTGCCTCGACGAGTTTACCAAGGAGGAGAAACTTGGCGAAGAGGACCTTTGGTACTGTCCTCGGTGTAAGAAACACCAGCAGGCGAGCAAGAAATTCGAACTATGGAAGGTCCCGGATATTCTCGTCGTTCACCTCAAGCGGTTCAGCAACTCAAGGTTGTTGAGGGATAAGATTGATTCCTTTATCGATTTTCCTATCGAGGGACTGGACTTGACAGAACGCGTTGGGGAGCGTCAAGTTGCCAAACAATGGGTCGAAGAGGGGAATGCGCCAGAAGCGTTGGGTATTGAGGATGAGGGCAGTGACCCGTTAGTGTATGACCTTTTTGCCGTCGACGAGCACATGGGTGGTTTGGGAGGGGGACACTATCGAGCCTATGCGAAGAGCTTTGAGGACAACCAGTGGTATCATTTCGATGACACGCACACAAGCTTGAGTGACGCCTGGCATGCTGTGGTACGTAATAGCATCCAGCGGTGCACCGAATCGTTTAGCTTACCCTCTTCTCAGAATGCAAACGCGTATCTTCTCTTCTACCGTCGACGGACATCCAGGCAGCTTGGAGGCCAAACGCGCGAAAAGACCATAGCTGCCAAAGAAAGGGGAATGTCGGGTGTGCAAGCTCAACCAGTTCAGCCAGTTGCTACTCCATCCGCATCGAAGGGAATCACCGATTACGGCCCACGCGAGACTTTTCGGAACACAGGCCCGGCTATGAGCTACAGTGGGACGAACCCCAACCCTTTTGAGGACAGTATGCAGGATGAAATTAGTGGCAACTCTTTCGGCGAAGCTCCACCGGTGTTCGACGACGTTGACAACGACGAGATCCTCGCATCTGGAATCACAGGAAACCTTTACGGGCCGTTTTCCGAGTATGGAATGGGAATTGGCAACCGTGGGAGTCCTTCCTCGTCGATGGAAGCAAGGTCGGATTTATCCCTCGATAATGAGCCAAGGGCGATGGACTGGGGTGAGAATGACAATGATGCAGACGGAGAGCCGGAATTGGCTGATGTAGACGATGGCACTGTAGAGCAGTTTATTGAGGTGAAGAACAGGGAGGACGAGGATGAGGAGCTATACGGCGAGCCAGTGACTACTGCTCAACAGAGCCGACCTCCGACCACTCCGAAACGACCTGTTCCCCCGCCGCCTGCATCAGCAGCAACCACCAGAGAATCATCTGCCGCCTCTCCGGAAGTAGGCCGCGAAGGCGCACCATCACCATCACCAGAGCCGACTGCTGTGCCATAATGAAGACGTTGATCGCTACTATACTAGAGGAGTTTCGTGTCGCTCTCTTATTTTGATGTTTTCGAATGTTGAATGTTTTGACTTGCATTTGCCACTGTCGTGCATTCCAAAAGCAATATATCAAGTTCTCTACGGAAAGGTGGTTCATTAACTACAGCCCCGACATGAATCTACATCAGTTATCTCTGCAGAACCTCAAGCAGAGGCCATGGCGACATCTTTGTCCGACTCGTCAAACACGAGGGAGACCTGCTGTTCTTTGAGCCACTGAGTGCTTCGTTTTTCGTCCAAGAAGTAACCATAGCATCGGCGAACATCTTCGGTTTCCACGACTGAAGACTGGCGTTTCCGCGCTACTACTTGTGCGGTAGAGATAAGGTTCAGTGCGTATCGGAGCGTTGTCTGCGTGGCGAGAGACGCCAGGCCTGTAAGGGCATCCTTTGAGAGCTGCACGTCTTCCTCTTCACAACGAATCTGGATGACTTGCTCGACGTCTTCTCGAGTATATGGAGAAGTGCTAACAATGAGCACACGGTCGAGCAGATCGACCGGGAGTCCGTGCGGAGAACGAAATGTTGTGCCTCGGATTGTGGACGTTCCTCTGTTGGAGGCCATGATTACCAACGGCGCGAGTTCGTTCTCTAGCGCGCGATTGAGGAATGAGAAACATTCAATATCCAACATGTGGACTTCATCGATGAACAGAACCTGGGAGCCCAGGGTTTTAGAGACTAGTTTGTCGCTTGTACAAAGAATACTTACACCCGGGACGATCTCGGCCTTGCCTTCTTCCTTCCATTCGCCTATTTTGGTGTTGATCTGGTCGCGAAGTTCAGGCTTGATTTCGCCTGTGTCGCCTGCGAAGAGCGCAAGGAAACCTTGCGTTCGGCTGTTTATGACGTCAATTTCGTGGAGAGAGACCGTATGCACGACTTCTTTTCGTTTCTGCACTTCTCCTTCGGGACATTGCACAAACTTGGTCTAATGGGAATGAAGAACGTAAGGATAAAGCTAAGAAGCGAGAATAACAACACACACATCGGCACCCATGGCATCGTAGTCTCTTGCACGTGCGAATGAACGGCCAAGTTTTGTAATCTTGCCTGAAGACTTGTCAATGGAGACGACATCTCCTGCGAGCACCTTTTCTTTTGATAGAGCATCGATCATTTTCGATCCGAGATCGTATACTGTGACCATATCGGTCGTTTTCACAGTCAGCTTTCCTGTTTTTGTTGCCTAAGAGGTCGTTGAGTGCTTGGGGCAAAGCCAGCGATATTTCCTCACCCCGGTCAAGCTACGGTCAATTTGTATTTCAACAATCTCTCCTTCGATGACTTCGGTCTCCTCTTTTATCCGAATGCCAATGCTTCGTCGAAAGGCTTGTGTGAGAGCCTCAGTTTTAGACATGGAGAGCGAAAACACTTCGCTAGCGGCAATCATAGTGAAGGGGACGTCCTTTCCAAGGGTTTGGGCCATGCCTGCCATGTAAGATCAGACATTGAACTGTGACATGAACCGTGGGGACATACCCATTGCGATGGCCGTTTTGCCAGAACTGGGAGGTCCAGCCATGAGGATGGCCTTACCGGCTATCCTCCCCTCCTGGATCATCTTGACGATGAGGCCTGCCGCCTTGCGCGCTTTCGACTGACCAACCATTCCTTGCGAGTTTGCGCGCGGTTCGAATCGGTCATCGAGGCCAAGACCGCGGATATGGGAGTGTGCACCTATATAAGAGAGTTAGGACTACCAAAAACCAGGCATAGTGGATCGGTTGGGTCGGTTGGGAGAGTGAGGACGCGTACCGATACGTTCGATACGAATGTCGCGTACTGACGACGTTCCAGTTGTAATTTCCATTGCCTGTATTACAATTTCGATGTGTCTACGCGTGTATTTCACTAAATAAATAAATAAATACTTACCATAGTTCGAGGAGGCGGCAAGCAAGATAAATATATCCAGCCTCACTTTTCACTGGGCTCCATGTTTGCGCGCTCGCTGCTTGGGACCAATGTGCGCGGGTTTTCGACGAGTGCGGTACGGCTGAAATCACCCCAAGTTATCCAGAAATCCTCCCCTTCGTCGTCGTCGCTGCCCGTGTCGTTGGCGAAGCAGAAGCCGCCTCGAAAGACGGCAAATCCACTGGTTCGCATCGTTGACGGCTTCAAAACATTTAAACCCATCACTCCTGGTCTCAGACACGTCCGTTTGCCAGTAGCTCCCCACTTGTGGAAGGGCTCGCCTGTCCGTGCGCTCACGACTCCCATTCGCAAAAAAGGTGGAAGAAACTCGACTGGCCGTATTACCGTGCGGTCGAGAGGAGGAGGTCACAAGCGGAGGCTACGAGAACTTGATTTCTACCGCTGGGCGATAGGCCCTCACGACGTTATTCGCATCGAATACGACCCAAATCGGTCTGCGCACATCGCACTGGTCAAATCGCGCAATCCATCAGTAGAACAACCTTATTCATATGTCCTCGCGTGTGATGGACTACGTGCAGGAGACGTCATCGAAAGTTGGAGGAAGGGCATCCCGAGTGGTCTGATCGAGGGATACGTAGACATAAAAGGGAAGGAAGCAGCGAAAAGGGCCGCAGGTAATAGACAAGTCTCTCTCGCTCAGCTTTCCCTTGGTCTGCTCCGTAACCGCACCGTCAAACCTGGAAACGTCCTCCCCCTTCGTCTCATTCCTCCTGGCACGACTATCCATGCCATCTCACTCAAGGTCAATGGACCTGCTCAACTCGTGCGCTCAGCTGGTGCCTCCGCCACCGTTGTCCTCCACGACGCGAGAGGCGAATACACCCAAGTCCGTCTCCAGTCCGGAGAAGAACGATGGATCGGGCAGGAATGCTGCGCGACTATTGGGAAGGTCAGTAACTCCGACTGGAAAGGCCGGATGCTGGGCAAAGCAGGGCGAAGCCGGTGGCTTGGTCGTCGTCCCCACGTTCGAGGTGTCGCAATGAATGCGTGCGTGTTTTTCACACACTATCTGGCCCACCAAACGTGTACTGATTACGTTCATTCCATAGGTGCGACCATCCCCATGGTGGTGGACGAGGCAAGTCTAAGGGTAACAAGCATCCGCAATCTCCTTGGGGTCTCAATGCCAAGGGTAAGCGAACGCGCAAACCCGGAAAGAAGGGGCACAAGACGGGTAACAAAATGGTGGTCAAGGAGCGGCCAAGAGGCCGGCAGGTGCTCGCAACCGTCTTATAATGACCCGTGCCACTTGGGACGGCTTGTCCTTCTAGTATATCTTTGCCTGTCGTTACTTCCACCCTCAGTAGTTTCTGAGTTTTCTTAGACGATAACTTAGCCGGTGGTAAAAGGGCGGCTGTCGTTGAACTTGTCCGCTCTCTGGCTGTACCACAGCGAATCTTTGATTAATTAACCACGACCGTCCTCAGGAGGTAGGAGAGGAGCTGGTGGTCCATAGAAAGCAAGTTGACAACCTGGGTGCATTGAAGTCGAACCAGAAATCCACAAAAATAGGGAGGTGGCGGTCTAAAACCTTGAGTACCAAGGCATAATGCTCTGTGGAAAAAAGGATATACTGGTATATAAAGCCGTGGCTTCAGTTTTGCTGCCGTGTGGGTAGCTAGGGGGGTGGCAAGAAAGTGGGTGTACACAAACAACACTGAAAATAACACATATCTAGGTACACAAACAAGACAGAGAACAGGCATACACGGAGCTTTGCATGTACCATGGTCAAGGATCTCTAAATGCGCCGATTGCCTGTAGTTCTCAACTCCCCGGCAAGTCCAACCAGGAGATTTTCAATCCTCTGTTGGCGTTGCTCCATATCATCCATTCTCCTTGTCCACTCCTTCCAGTCAACGCTAGGCGGGCCTTCTTCCCGTTCAAGGACCGTCTTAGTTGCAGGAATAGCAGAAGGAGCAGCATCATGTGGTGGTGAGTGTGCCAGATGCTGCTGAATAAGTGGGTGTACGTGTGGGTGGTGGGGTAAACTGGCTCCAAAATGTTGCGATTGGCCATCGACACTTGACAACTGCCGGTGTCTCATACCAGTCATGCTCATCAGCCTTCTCTTTGGCATAGGAACCAGCCCTACACTGCCTGGAATGCTGACGCTGGAGCTCGATGCGCCGGCGTTCCCAAGATGGGCCCCATGTTCCGGGGCCGAATCGCCGATAATGACGGGGTCGTCATCCACTACTATGGGTTGGAAAAGTTGTGCCAGAGGACTGGAAATTATCGCGTTCTCGATACGTCCCAGTCCGTCGGCAAGCACCCCAAAGTGTGAATTCCGTCGGTGTCGCAAAGTGCTTGAGGAAGTGTCGAGACGGGGTGGGGAACGTGGTCGCTCTTGTGTAGGTGGAGAGCCGGTGTTGCCACTGAAGGATAGCGGCCGTCGTCGCGGGGAGGCTGCAGGTGAACCCGTCGGGGAAGCGGTGAACACCGATTGCTGAGTTTGAGGAGTAGGTTGAGATTGAAATCGGGGAGGTACAGAGAGTAATTCTGGGCGCTTGTCGTTTAGATTCTGAGGATTAACCAGTTCATCGCCATTGAGGATATATGATTCGCGATTCAAGTCGTCTTCGATCTCAAAGAGCTGATCAATGTCGGAACCAGCACCAGCAAGACCTTCGAAGAGGGCTGAAACACGGTCAGTTCTAGAACAGGGCAGAAACTCGGGCTCCAGGCATACTAAGTCGCTTGAGCCTTCGAGGCAGGGTATCGAAGACTCGCTCCGCAACTCCAGTGACACGGTCGTAGAAAGTTGCACCAGGCACGTCGATTGTTTGCCGTTCATAGAAGGCTATTGTGAGCAGAATAGGGAAGGCCGTGATTCTGATCATTGCAACGTTGACCTGCAAAATTGATGAGATATCCTGTTCCTGATAGCAACAATATACATACCTTGTGGAACCAGCGGGGACTAAGGATGTAGCTGGCGGGGAACATGATTATGAATGCAATTAGATTGAGGGGCGGCTGGTAGGAGAAGAGAACGTCCGCCTTGACTCTGAATGTGAATCAGTTAATCAGTGTCTCTCGTGGGTTTTGTGAGAGATGCCCTACCCCTCAATCGTTGCAACCGCCCTGCGGAATCGTGCCTCTGCCTCAGCATCTGAACTGATCACGTTGAACGTATGCGAGAGTATCTGTTCTACATGTGGTGAGACTGTTATTGAGATCTTTGAAGGAAGGCCTACCGAAACCAGCACAGTGAGGAGCAGGGTATTGCTGAGGCATGCGTACAAGACCATCAACATAGGTCCGAAGAATGGGTGAAATGTTGCTACATAACTCGTCAGAATCGATGGTAAAGTTGGTGAATGAGATACTTACTAGCTTTTTGGAAGCCCGTAGCATCGAGACCGAACCAAAGGTATAACATCCACCAGGTAATATCGCCAGGGGAGTAACTAGGTCATTCGGGTCATGGTTAGGCTCGAATTTAGAGGTGTTGTGATGGGCGCACTCGTATGTTCCTCGACTCAACCTGAAAGGACCGGTCAGGATGCTGTGATAAAAGTGCTATCTGGGAAGACCACTTACGTCCATAGAGAGTATAAAAATCCGCCAAAGCAAAATGCAGCAACGGCCATAAGCACCGCAAACTCGGTAAACATGGCTCGTAGTGCGAGGACGAGGAGGTTATTCGAGAAGGTGACGAAGGCTAGTCTGGTATCGGAGTAGGTTAACCATACCTGGTCTAGAAAGGTATGAGGAACGTACCTCGGGAACATTAGACAGGCCGCAAGGGCAAGACAATCCATTCCCGCTTCTTTTGCCCAGCGTTCTGTGAGGCGGCATCGACATCGGCTCTTGAAGGATATAGCAATGGCGCTCACCATGATATTTACAGCCATAGAGCCTCAGTGTCGCATATGGGATATAGATCGCGACTACAACGACGGAGTTATTAGGTCAATTTCATGGTCAATGGACAGAGACAAACTAAATGCGATATCGAAACCGTTCTAAAATGGCATGAGAAGTAATACGCAATAGTACAGGAATGTCTACGCACCCATGTTCCGTGAATGTAAACTAAACTCCAGGGGGTGAGAAGAGTGGGCAACACATTGGGGACAAATCACCTTTGACACCATGCTCTTGCATCGCTGCAAGCTTTTCCAGCGTGAAACCTAATGCGTAAATCATAAAGACGGCCTCTGCCCAGTTGATTGTATGACGATCGTTGAGCTCGAGGGCGATGACGAAGAGGGTGAAGAGGAGTCCGAAACTAGATGGACATGAATAACTGATCGGACGTTGGAATGAGGTCCAGCACTCACTTGATGTACTCCAGGACCGACCGAATTGCGGGCACTTTGAGCCTGTCCAGGATGTCAGGAGCGTCAAGGAAGTGGACATTGGTGCTGACCGATAATGGTCCAAAAGCGGGGCCTTGCGAGGGTCATAATAATGGATTGGGGCTCTCTTGTACGTATCGCTCAAGAGGGAATGCGAGCTTTGGGCGGTGTACACGCACTTGCCACTCCAAATGGCATCGATAACCTTTTGACAGGGGGAGCTCTTAATGAACATCTTTGCCTCGCTCATAATGGCCATCTCGATGGCGTTGCCGACACGGATTCTGTCGTGGAAGTCGTCAATCTCCTCGTTGCCCCTTTGGAGGACGTCTGGGGGGGCGCCTTCGAAGACGGGCCAGGGGGTGACGAGGATGCCGGCGAGCTCAAGGACGTCTGTCCATTTGCGTAGCGTGCGGGTGGCGAGGATTTCGCAGAGCGTCGCGCGAGAGCGGCTGAGCGAAGCGGTGGAGAAGTTCTGATCGCGAATAAAGTGGACGCGGTTGAGGAGGAAGCAAAAGACGGTGGCTCTATTTCTGAACTTTGCGTATTTCTCTTCGAGGGGTCTGTGGGGGGTAGGTTGTGAGGTAAGTACGGGGGATACAGGGGATACGGGGACGGACATTACGAGTGAGTAAGTAAGGTCGGGAGCAGTTAGCTGGATAATATTCAAGTAAGTGTAAATGGACTGTAAAGTGCAACGCACGTCTGCGTAGCTCAACGGAGTGTCTAAACGCGATGAGAACGTGGGTAGCGGGCGGCTCGAGTGGTGGCTGGGGCTCACCGATGTAATGCTGCCGACGTAAGTAAAATATAGTAAAATATAGTAAATATAGTAATCATAAGCAAATGGACGCTTACTATTATGTCCTGCAAGTAAAACAAAGTGAGGATTTCGGTGCAGAAAAAGGAAAGAAATTGCGCACGGCTCGTATTGTGTGTATGAGCGGGTAAATGTCTGGGATACGGTCTCCAAGCTCATCTAGAAGAGGCTCCTGCTCGTGCTCCAGGTCCGTCGGCATTCCAGCTCTCGTCCAACCCGATGCGATTGAAACCAAAATGCCTCTCTCAAAGTTGTCCACTTCCTCAACATCGACCACCACAGCGACCGCTCACACTCGACGCAGCCTGTCACAGCGAGTAACACTCTATATTATCACCTCATCCCTCGTCCTCTCCCCGTTGCCTCCGCCCCCTTGTTCGAACGAGCGCCGATTTCCTTGGGCTCGCCACTGAGGGCGAATTCGACCGAGGCGGGCATAAACTCTCCCAAGTAATCATCGCCAGTATCGTGTACGTCGTCGACGCCCCATCGAGGTTTCGGTCGTCATTGCCATTGCCGGCGCTGAGCGTGTCATTCACTGGCTCACGTACCATTTACGGATTATCCCCCGCCTACCTCAGCAAATTAGCTCGACACTTTACATACATAATACTGCCAATAATGTCTGCAAATCCACACAATCCAGCCCCCGCTCAGCCCCAGCCAAGAGTTTATCCCGCCGTTTACTCTGGAATCGGTGTAAGTAATTTCCTTAGCGACGTGCTTACAGTTCTTCGTGCCGTCGACCTATGCTCCTGCATATCAGCGACTTCTTCAACACCCTCGTTTCTGGGTGACGCGCGCCCTTCGTCGGTAGGGCCGGCCCCTTTTCGATCCGCCCCGAACAGCTTGGCGAAGACCGCCAACGGCATTCTCTTCCTGTAATAATCCCATTTCATGGTACTATCTCCACTGCGTTATGGCATCATTGCAGTGCCATGGGAGCTTTTGGTTGAGAAATGAGTACGATCTTGGTAGCGCCTGAGCCGGCTGGTGGCAGATCTCAAATTCGCTCTCGATGCGTATATATTCTCCTCTGATACATTTGGCTCTCCTTGGCTCTCCTTGGGCTCTCCCCCCAGCCCTTGACCGTCGCCGGCGCTCATCCTCTTACCAGGTCTATGAGTGTATGATCCGAGGCATAGCCGTCATGCGCCGCCGCGCAGACTCATACGTCAACGCCACTCAAATACTTAAGGTCGCTGGGATCGACAAAGGTCGACGTACAAAGATTCTCGAGAAGGAAATTCTCCCAGGCAAGCATGAAATCGTTCAAGGAGGCTATGGAAAGTACCAGGGAACTTGGTGCGCTTTCAATTATTTCTTATAAAAGCCATCACCCCTGACATTTATCTAGGATCCCCCTTGAACGTGGTCGAGACGTCGCGAACCAATTCGGGATTGCGGGTCTTCTTGCCCCTTTGTTCGACCACATCCCGAATCACAACATCCTGACTGGACCTCTCCCATCTCAGCTCGGTCCTCCGTTACGAGCCCCTCCAGGAATGCCGATGCCATTCCCTCCAAACATGCGACCGGGTCAGCCTTACATGGTCCACTACATGCCGCCCGGCATGATACCCAGAGCACCGATGTTTCCACCCGGAATGTATCCTCCATTCCCTCCCGGTGCTGCTCCACGGCTCCCACCAGGCATGCAACCGCTTCCTCCTGGTATGTACCCACCTCAACCACTCCAACCACCCCCCCACGTAGGACCACACTCGATGCCGTATCCAGGCTTACCGGGCATGCCAACACTCCCGATCCCTCCTCATCTTCAAGTTCCTCCGCCAGCCCAATCGTCCTCCCAACCGCAGAAAGAATCTCGCAAGCGAATACGGGATGAAGAAGCCCAAGACAACCCTCCAAGCAGTCAAAACAATCAATATACCGGTACATCCATGGTCAATGGAGGAGCAGGTCCCCTTGGCTTGCAGTCCCACTCGAACAGCGGACCTCCTGCGAAACGAGCGAGAATCGATTCTGGTCCGGTCAATGGGATCGGTAAACTAATTGAAGCCCCCCCACCAGACCCAGAAGAAGTTCCAGCGACCATAGATCCAAAAGCCCTGAGAGTGCGTTCTCAACCGCCCCGTGAACCGAGCCCCGCACCACTACCATCATATGAACCCTCTGTAGAAGAGCTACACACTCGGTTCTTCACCCGCGCGACAGTGGACCGGATAGAGCTGCGCACCGCCCTCCCCAAGAGTACAAAGCGGCCGAAGATCCTCGCAGCGGTCCAAGAAGACGCAGTGGAGAGCGTCACCTCTCTCTTACTAGACCACTCCGATGATTGCATGCGCGCGGATATCAACGCCGTCCTTGACGACAAGGGCCACACGGTCCTGCACCTCGCCGCAGCGCTGGGCAAAGTCTCGCTGCTCGAGGCGCTTATCGAGAACGGCGCGGACGTGCACCGGGGCAACTTTGGTGGAGAGACGGCACTCATGCGCGCCGTGACATCGCCGCTCAACCACGAGGCGCAGACGTTCTTGCCTGTACTTACCGCCCTCCGTGGGACGCTCCGCACGATGGATGCCTGTAAACGTACAGTGTTGCACCACGTTGCGCATGTGTCGGGTGTCAAGGGCCACGCGACCAGTGCGGGATTTTATATGGAGAGTATTCTGATCTGGGTAGAGAAGCACCAGGGGAAGAGCTTTACGGAGTTGTTGGATTTAAAAGACGAGAGTGGGGACACTGCGTTGAATATTTCTGCTAGGGTTGGCAGTAAGGCGCTTGTCGATATGCTGAGGGAGTGTGGGGCTGATGCGGGTATTGCAAACAAGTTTGGGATGAAGCCCAGAGACTTTGGTGTGGATGTAGAAGTGAGTGTGAGTAGGAGTCGTTGAGCGTTCGGTGCTAATGGCGAATTGCAGGAGAATATGATGGACCTGCTTGTTGATACGCCAACCACGGACCCTGATGTGGAGGGCAAGAAGAGTGATATTATTTCTGGCAAGTCTCTGCCCTCCTTCTCTTTCTGCCTTGTGCTCACTTTTTACCGTCTAAGACATGACCAAGATGATCCAAGAACTCGCTGCACAAATGGCCAATTCAAAGAAGGCACAAGAGACGCGATACACTGAAACCAAGCTTAGGCTCGTGGCAGCGACACGCCAACTGACTGAACACCGCAAGAGTATGGAAGAATGGAAAACTAAGAGCGAGGAGCTAGACCAGGTCAACCTCCGTATCCGGAACCTTGAACAGTCGGCTAGCTACCCTGATGTATTCGATTGGACAGGCCGGACGAACGACCTCAAAGCGCCGAGTTTGGCATTCGTGAGGCGTGGACCTGGTTCATTGCTTAAGGACGAGTTACCGCACCCCCACCGACAGTCGCATGCCAACCCGATTGAAGGTGGAACCATCAACCCTGCGCTGACATTGGGCAACGGTGAAGCCGTTGAGGAGCCAGTACAGTCTTTAGGGGCATTGCTTGCCACCTCTCTTCCCAGAGACTCGAGCGTCCAGACACTGGTAAAACTGAAGCGGATGAAGATGTGGCATGCACGAATCGAGACACTCATGCGACAGCAGCTCAAGGTGCTCAAAAACGCGAGTGCGGAAAAGGAGATGCAGTATCGCAAAGTTGTAGCTGCTTGTACTGGTATTCCGAACGACCAGGTTGACGAGGTGCGTTGTTGGGTTGTCCCTTAGTTATAAGGGAGGATAACTGATGTTCTGCTCTCTGTTGCAGTCACTTAACGACCTCTTCCTTGCGCTGGAAACGGACACACCGAATATCGAGTTACCGCGCATCGCTACATTTATGCAACAGGTGGGTCAATGTGTGCGGTCTGAAGTTGCCAACTCATATGTATCCTTCTCCAGATTGAGCAACAGCCGACTATGCCGACCTGATGAGACGCTTTTGATGTCTCCCAAATTTCACTACGGACTCCCTCTAATGTTGAATGAAAATCATTCAACTCAGGTTCTTCGATACCAGCCGTTTGTACAACAGCAAACCACCAGGAAACTATCACGAACCCGGTATTTATTAATCTGTTTATCTGTTTATCCACTGTACCCCTCTGCGGCGAACAATTGATAGTTTCTGCTAAATGACCCGCTCGCTATGAGCTCACCGTCTGGCGCGATATCGACCGACATGACCTTGTCTGCGTCGGCCGTGAGAGAACGTATTAGCTGCCAATCGTCTGCACTCCAAATGTTGACTTTGCCATCGTATCCTGCACTTGCAAAGTAGAGGCCAGAGCGATATCGTTCTTCCATAGACGCGGTCTCGCCGACATCGGAGATGCCGTTTCGCGTCAAGAGGGAGAGGTCCGCATGCGGGGAAGAGGAGTGGAAGAAGCGGAGGTCAGAGACATTAGATTTATGTGCTGGGATTGTTTGGATTGGCTGCAATGCGCGAATGTCGAAGATGCGGATGGTATCGTCTGCACCACCTGTGGCGATATGGTACCTACAGGCCGATGTAGGGTGTTTAGCTTTTGGTGAGACGAAGAGACCAAGTTGATTGGAAGCTTACCCGTTTGGAGAGAAGTCCATGGCGTAGATTGCAAGTACGTGCCCGTTGAGGTCCATGGCAGTTCTCCCTGTTCGGAGGTCCCATACCCTACCGATAGCATCAAGTCCACTATGAAATTGTAAAGCGTCGGCGGTAAAGTTCAAATCGGGTTAGAAAGACTCACGCAGAAGCGATGAGAGATCCGTCGCCTTGACAAGCGACTGTAAAGACTTCTTTGGCGTGACCCTCTTGCATGAGGAGTTCCTTTGAAGTCTCAACGTCCCATAGTCGCCACGTACCATCAAAGCTAGCTGACACAACGTAGTCGCCGGATGGATGGAAGATGGTTCGAACCACTCGAGCTCTGTGGCCTTGTAAGACAGAGAGGGGTACCTCACTGAGATTAGGAGTAGTGAGGGGATTCGCGTAAGTTGCGAAGGAGCTAATGTACAAGAACTGGAAGCTCACCTATCCAGTGACCATAAATGTACATTGTGATCGCCGGCGCCACTAACAATATTAACAGAAGATGGAGCTTGTGATACTGTTGCGTTGGGGTGCCAACTCACTCCTCCAACGCGGTCCGAATGACCTGAGGAGCCGGTGAGCAAACGATAACTGGACAATGGGGAAGGGGATGTCGCACCTCGAAGTGTAGATGTCAGTTTACAATCTGGTACACTCCATACTTTGACGAGGCCCGTCCAGCTGCCTGTGACCAGGAGTTTGCTGTTTGGCGAGAATCGAACGATGGAGACGGGGCGATCGTCGCCAATTTGGGAACCGATGTTCTGGGTAGTCTTTACATGGCTCATTGAGTACGAGGGGCTGAAGGTGTGGAAAAAGAATGACTTGCTTTGACTTTGGCGAAAAGGTTCTTGCGAATGTCGATGATTCTGCTGAGCGGTGTTTTGGCTTCTTGTCGTTGATACTCTACTCTAGTCTGTGCTCTGGAGTTGAACGTGAGTGTTCAAGGACGTGCCCTACCGCAGGACGCTCACCTTGGCAGGGAAAACTCGGCAATTCGTCGTCTTGCTTCTAGTAGCTCCAGAGTTCCAGGTGTCCAGAACTCTTCTTGCTTCGGGGAGGGTCAGTGTATGGCTTGTTGATAGCCAGAGGAGATGCGGCACCTCTTCCTCTTCTGAGGATTCCTCATCGACTAGCATTGCGTCGTCGCCATCTTGCTCTCTTCGCTTGCTGAGGAGGTAAATGAGACGTTCTCTCCGGTCTGCAGCGCGTTCTCCGAAAAGGGTGATGGGTTCACCGAGTTCTCTCAGACGGGCTTTGACTCTTGCATCGTCGGTGGGTACTGCGATTTTCCTAGCGCGTTTTCGTCTTTCGAGCTGATCGAGAAGTTCCTGGTTTTCTTGCCGAGCGCGTTCTGCAGCCGCTGTCTGCTCGTATTCGTAATCTTCTTGAAGCTCCTCAAAGTCCATTTCCAACCAATGTCCCGCTTTGTCCCCTGGGACTCCTGGGTCACAGGTCACAGTTCTGGTAAAGGCGGTTTCATTACAGAGCTAGTTACAAGGTTGGCATAGTATGGCTAGGGTGGCTAGGGTGGCTAGGGTGGCCAGGGTTAGCTGGCTAGCCAGTCTCCAAGTCTCCGTCGACACGGACCGCTCGGCGCCTGGCCAAGTGTGGTCCGTCCCATATATGAAAATGCTACCAAGTACCGTCATCCTCGCCCGTAGTCGCCCCTTGGTCTCGTCTGCATCTCGCCTTTGATCTATCCATGGACATGGACAAACGGGTGCTTTCGATACAATCTCATGTCACCTATGGATATGTAGGAGGAAGGGCTGCCACCTTTCCTCTTCAATTACTGGGCTGGGACGTCGATCTAGTCAACACCGTCAAGTACGGCCCTCTCATTCTCACCTTGCGTGCTCTACTCACCTCGATTGTCAGTTTCTCTAACCACTCCGGTGGGTTTACCCCTTATAGTCTGCTCTTTCCCGACCATTGGCCCACACGGCTCTCTGGAAAGGCTACAGCAAATTTAGTGGGACCCGGACAACTGCAAGTCAGCTCGAGGAAATATTCGACGGCATGGAGGAAAATGGTATACTGCATGCATCAAGACTCCTCACCGGTCAGTTCATGGTCCACAGTCTCATATCTTTATTTGAGTCATTGATTGGTGAGCAGGCTATGTCCCAAATGCCGATGCGTTGGCCGCAATCGCAAAGGTGGTCAAGAGGCTCAAAAGTAGAGACCCCAATCTCGTTTATTTGCTTGATCGTGTGTTGAACCTTCATCGAACCAATTCCTCTGGCTGATGCCCCTCCAGCCGTGCTCGGTGATGCGGGAAAGCTCTACGTGTCCGCAGATATCATACCAATATACAAGGAGCTGCTGCTTTACTCAACGATAATTACTCCTAACTGGTTTGAAGTCGAGTTCGTTCGAAGTGCCTTTCTTAATCCTGCCCTCTCACTGACTGCCATCCAGGACTCTCACAGGAATAACTTTAGATTCTATCGGATCCCTCAGGAAAGCTTTAGGGGTTCTGCATGACGACTACGGCGTTCCTCATGTCGTGGTGTCCTCCATTCCCTTCGGTGCCACGCGTAGCGAGCTATGGGCTCTCCCTCCAGATCTTGGGGAGAAATTATTTGACAAATCGTCGGTACTTCAGTGCACAGGAGCTTCCCTGCTCTGTATTTCCTCCTCTAAGCCTCATTCCGGGTGCGGTAACCCCGTCGTTCATGCCGCGGCGGTGCCGCAGCTTGCTGGGTATTATTCAGGGGTTGGGGACTTGTTCTCCGCGATGGTACTTGCGCACTTTGAACCGTCAAGTCCTACCGATCCACCCTCCAGCACTACTCCCCTCTCGCGGGCAGCATCCACAGCTCTCCGGATCACTCACGCTATCCTCCGTCGCACGGCACTGTATGCTTCTCGTCGGCCTAATGCAAAAATGGACAATTATACTGACGACGAGTTGGACTCTATGGACAAGGGTAGACTGGCAAGGCGTATGAAGGCGCGCGAGTTGAGGCTCGTTCAGAGTGCGGATTTGATCCTGTCAGGTGGAACTATGGCACGAGATGCGGAGGAAGGGGACGAAGATTGTGAACTCAAGTTGTGGCAAAATGACTTTTGGGCGACATAGAGAGAGGGAATCGAACCACTTGATGTACTAAATAAATGCGGCGGGTCATGCATAATATAGATCTCACGGGATGGCGACATTTGACTTTGTTCTACCAAGTCTGGTAGATAACTTTGCTGCGCAACTCGTATGCTATAAAGTAATACTAGCTAAACGGACATACAACAGTCCACAAATGCAGGGAAATACAAAAGCCTGACGGCTGCATTGATCGCACATATGAACCCACACGGGTCATATGGATGGAACAATTATCATTGAAGCGGTGCATCGAGGCTGTGGAAGTTGCTTTCGCATCAAGCGGTCGCTTGGTCTTTAGCGGCGTGTCAGTCAGGGACCAAATTGCAAAAGAGGCTGCTAGTCCAGACCTGTGAGTCCAATCGTGATATAAAGCACTGATCTAATCCTAAATCGGAAACTCCCTGTGCCTAAGGTTGCCGAGGGTGAATCAGAACAACGGCATCGGGTACGAAGGGGGGACGAAGGGGGGACGAAGGGGGGTGAGGGTCTTTTAAGGATATCGGTCGTTATCGCACCTCCTCCTGAACCGCCTGGCATCCCTGACATCCCTGGCATCCATCAGCATGACCTCGGAGCAGGCAACCGTCCGTGCGGCTGACGACCCATTCCTAAAGGAGGTTGATGGGCGCAAGTTCCACCCACAAGGAACCACGTACCACTTTCCCGCTGGTGAGTTTACAGTCAGATCCCGTCTCCCACCAGCCGCACTGAGATGAGCGCTTGGCTCTTCCAGACGACATTGAGTTCACAAGGCTGCAAGTCTATCTAACTACATATTCAGTACAACTCATAATCACTAGATCCCTTAATGGTGTAGTGATCGGCAGCACCGGAAAAATACGATTGCCTTGGGCGGCCTATACACCTGCCCGGAGCTCGTCAACCTTGTTTTAGCACCGGGAGATACAAAAAGGCAGATTTTAGACCTTGGTATGTACGATAATATAGCGTGCCCCTTGTAGATGATACATTTCTGATCTAGGGTGCGGGAGTGGCATCTGGTGAGTAAATTCCGCCTAGATGCACACACAAGTATCCAACCCATGCTGAGCGATCTAGGTCCGTGGAAATGGCTTTAGAATTCCCTCAAGCGGCAGTGCTTGGTCTCGACTTGGTACCAAATGTCATCAAGGCCATACCCCCCAATTGCGAATTCCGTATCCATGACATAAATCATGGACTCTCAGAGTACTATAACACCTTTGATATTGTCCATATGAGGAGCGTCCTGAGCGGGGTGAGTTTCGCACTTCTCTCTGGAACACAGGTTCCAGATGTGGCAAGTAGACTCTGATCCTGGATAATCCCACATCTCTCCAGCTGAAATCGTTCAGGCATTCTGTGTACGAGGCAGCCAAATGCGTCAAACCGGGTGGAGTCTTCTTACTCGTGGAAGGAGATTTCGAGATGTATGCTGAAGACACAATGCACCTCCTAGAGCCGAATGACGGCCAGTTTCCTGACGGTTCGTGGGTGGCTAGGTTTTTTTATGGTGCGATTCTTTCTTTGCTCAATCTATTCAGGCATCACCCCCCAGCCATGAATGTAGTATCGGGTGTTAAAGCATATGTGTCTGACTTGACCCTTGGTACCAGAACTCCAGACTGCCGTTATCAAGCGCGGGCAAGACCTTCTTATTGGGTTCACGTCCTGTGATGTTGGTCTATGGGGTTTCCCGGGTTATGACCGAGACACGGTTGGATCCATGAACCTATTTACTCCACTAACTCCTTGGCCCCAGAGTAAGTCGACGCCGTGTGTCTGGAAACGAAGGTCCCAAACAGTTTCTGCTGCATATAGGCCCTTATCCACAGGAACAGGAGAAACTGCAAATGATAGGGAGTTTGCAACGAGAGGTGTACAAAGTGCGCTCTCGTAAATTTCGCGCGTCTCTTCGGGTCCTGATCGATTGGTGGCGAACATTCGCCCAATGACAGGAAGTTGTCTCTGGGTGTCGTAGCGCGTTGATTGCTAGTGGAGTAGCCGCGGAGTTCATAGATGGCATACAAGAGCAGAGTTTCCAACGTACGCCTTTCCCTCTTTACGCGTTCTACGATTCTGACGTGCTTTCTACTTGTATTATGTCCTCTTATGTCTTGTAGAGGTTGATGAGTTGACGCACAAGATCTGGGCACGCTTCCGGTACAACTGGGCATGCAAGCTCCTCGAAGATGGAGGCGCGGCGTCGGCAGTCCCAGTCGAGAAGAAAGGGTATGCACCTATGCCTCCTGCGTCATATGGCCAACCGGTTCAATGCGAGGATCCGGAAGGTGGGAAGTACCATATGAAGCATTTCTACTACTCAAAGGAAGCCTCGCTTGCCTGGGTGGACTGGAGGCAGAAGGAAAGGAGGCGGATTGGAGTACAAGAACTGCCGGATGTTCCTTGCTGGGGAGATGATGCGTAGTAGTCGTTGACGATCTGATCTGATATTTCCTTGGTATTCTGGCTACAAGAGAGGCCTGGAATGAACATGGTTAGGCTCCTCGCGAATAAGAGAGTTGCTTGTCTACTTCTAGGCGCACCTTCTATATTTGAGCATCGAATTGCTCCTTTTTGCTCCAGACCGCAATGGCAGAACACGTTGGGACGCTCGAAGCGCTCGACCTCACTCACGTTCTTTGTGAGAACCCTAGCTGTCGCTATGTCTAATCGAACCCTTCTCACTCGTTTGCCCAGATAATCCGACTTCTAGTACTTCGCTGGCACTCGCACTGGTCACTCTGAGTCCCATACTTCTAATGGTATATCGAAGCAATCATCATGCACCAGCCACATACTTACAGCACGCCTTGGGGCCTTCCTAGGCGTGCTATGCCGCGCTCAGCATTGTAACCCGGGACGCGTTGATATTGAATATGTGGCTCGGTCAACTGGCTTGCGAAGGGTTTAACGGAGTCCTCAAAAATGCGTTTAAGGAAGAGAGACCGGATGGTGCAGACCTTGTTTCTCTTCTGGTGGAGGAGCACGACTAAGCGACGGTGTCGTAGGGAAATTGGGAACCGGCTATGGCTGGCCCTCTTCACATTCTCAATTTATGGTAAGTACTTCGCTACTTAGAACCCCGGGCGTCGTGTGAACAATTTGTCGCAGGGCTATTTCTCATCGTTTTTAATATTACACATATATTGTCGACATCGGTTCGGCTCAACTGGATTCAAAACACTAGATCAATTAACTAGATTAGTTGCATATGTCGCCATATTAGGATTGGCGGGAGCAGTGTGCTATTCTCGGTGGGTAATTCAGCTTTTTTCATCTCCTGGGTGGTTTTTTCTGATCCTTCAGCTATCCGCAGGTACCACCTGAACTATCACACGCCGCCACAGATTTTGTGGGGTTACGGGATCGGTCTAGCCCTTGGTGCTATGCATTATCTTGTCACTGAACTGTGGCCCACTCACCAGCCGGACTCTCCCACTGGACGCCTCAGACGATGGATGCTATCATCGACTCCAGCAACGTGGCTCAGACTCAAGGATGGGTGGGCAGTCTGGGACGATGGCGGCCATACGGATACGTACCAGCGGTGGAGGGTAGAATGGGATGCTAAAGGAGCTGGTCCAAGGCGGGTAAAGTCACAATAGTCGCCAGTGTCTGGTGTGGCCTCCTGTACTTCGGGATGGATGCGAGATTCTCATGGGGCTGTGAATTCTGCGGCTTGGCCCACATCAGATCATCTTTGATTCAATCAAATTATCGCTCTCCCCGTAGTCAGTACTCATGCACCTCGCGATGAATTGGTGGTGACAGGTGGTGACAAACAAAGTCAAGGCCCCTTGATCTGAACCATCTGAACCATGGCCAGTGACCCTCCAAAACCGACGCCGCCGTCACAGGATGAACCATGGAGGAAGCTAGGAGAATATAAGATCGTCGGCGACATCGCAGAAGGAACTTTTGGCATGGTCAAAGGTGTGTAGCTCCTCGTGAAGCGGCAAGACGACGAGTTGACGGCAACATTCAGAGGCGATACATACAGTCACTGGAACTAGGGTCGCTATGAAATGCCTACCAAAAGGAAATATCCAGAAAGGAAACGCAAAGTCACGAGTTCGAAAGGAAGTCGAGTATATGCGGATTCTACGGCACCCTCACATCGTCAGAATGTAAGCAATTTACGATCTCAACGCTGCATGACATATCCACGCAATGAAACCCGTGACTCTTCATGTCACACGGCCGAGAGGCTACCGCCAAGGAAGGCACCCTTCTAGCCTTTCCAATAGATCTCTTGCACCTATAGCACGTTTCAACCTTCAGTCCAGCGCATTTGGTTTCCTTCCAGTGAACCCATATCAATGGGCATTTTCTTGGTAGTTCGGCAGTGCGAGGAGGACTGAATGTATCTTTCGCAGGTACGAAGTCATCAACACACCTACAGATATTATTCTTGTCTTAGAATATGCTGGTGGGGAACTATTCGATCTTATTGTTGAACACGGCAAGATGGACGAGCCAAAGGCACGCCGCTACTTTCAACAGATTATGTCCGGAATCGCCTATAGCCATCGTCTCAAGATTGCTCATCGAGATATCAAACCCGAGAATATCCTGCTCGACCATCGGGGCGACGTCAAGATCACTGACTTTGGTCTGTCGAACGCATTGGCAGATGGAGAATTCTTGAAGACCAGCTGCGGCAGTCCTAACTACGCGGCACCCGAGATTGTATCTGGAAAGCTCTATACCGGTCCTGACGTCGATATCTGGAGTTTAGGTGTCTGCCTATTCGTCCTGCTTACTGCCCAACTACCATTTGAAGTCGACCAAGGCGTGCCCTCCGGTGAGCACGTCAGAAATCTGACGGCAAAGATTACAGGCGAGTTCTGACTCTGTCCCATCTGGTGACGATCCCTGACAGAGCTTTTCCGGGTTATTTCAGAGGGCAAGCTGCACTTCCCGCATTTCCTCTCCGCCGACTCCAGGAACCTGATCAGTCGCATGCTTGCTGTCGACCCGTTCAAAAGGATTACCGTGGACGAAATATTCAACCACCCTTGGTTTACACCAAACCTCCCACCCTACCTCGCGGCCTATCCCCACGCTCCCGGACCTGTCCTTGGCACTCTCTCGTCTTTGGTTGGGGCTCAAAAGAGGAAAGACTATATAGTAATCCCAGGGATTGGCCGAATTGAGGATATATATGTTCAAGAGCTTGCCGAATTGATCGCGCTCACGAAGGAAGAAATATGGCTCGCATTGAAGCGGGAAGGCGCCAACTCGATCAAGGTCACTTATGCACTTATTCGTGATACACATCGTCAAAACATGCAGCGTATGTGTCTCCTTTCCGATCCGTTCGATCACTGACTCTCTGCTAGTGAGCGAGTACGCGGAGGAAGAGCGGGACCTACAAATCGCTCAAATCGCCGGTGTAAACCCTAACATTCACCTCCAAACTGAGCCTGAACCAGGCGCGATTTCCCCACCGGTGGTTCTTCCCGGTGCACCTGGCGAAGTCGAACTCAATCCATTCGAAGAACGAATTACAGAGGAAGGACTGGAGGGAGAGGAAGAAGATGAGGACTATTACAGCGACGAGAGCGAAAGCGACATTGACCTGGGCGGAGAGCCCGAGCCCAACAATTTCGCGGTCTTACACACCAGCTTACCGGGCCATACAGAATCACCCTCTGGTGTCCCCGGTCAATTACGTCCCTTGCTCGGGATGCCACATCTCTCCGGCTCGTCTTCGAACAAGCGAGGTGCAGCTACGCCAGCCCCTGTTAAGGAGAGAAAGAGCAAAATGCGGTGGCACTTCGGTATCAGGAGTCGAAGCCCGCCTATGGAGGTCATGCTGGAGATCTACGAGACGCTCACTGCGCTGGGATTCCAGTGGAGAGAGAAGAAAGGTGTTTGGGGTATGAAGCCGCGCCATCCCCAAAACCCCCACGATCTGAATGACTCGGTTTACTTGATCGAGACCCGTGTGCGCGTGCGGGACATTGTTGTACGTATCTCCTCGCAATCAATGTCTCAGGTTGAGGAGTAATTGACTCGTTTTCAGGTCTTAATGGATATCCAACTCTATCAGGTTGACCAAGTCAATTATCTCGTTGACTTCAAGAACGTCGCTTACTACAAGGCATCAACTCAACCCGATGCGCGCCAGTTCGAGATGGCTGTCCCGATTGATCGAAGCAAGTACCAGGACCCGCAGTATGAGGAAAAGCGTAGGGAGGAGGAAAAAGGGACGGAACCTCCTATTTGCAGCCCGTTCTTGTTCCTTCACGTCGCTACAAAGTTGATTATCGAGCTGGCGGGTAGCTAGTTTTGGTGTGAGGAACATTTCCCACGTGCGCTGTGCCGCTCTTGTCTTCTGGTGACTGTATCCGTACGAGTCGCGAACTTGGAATAATACTATTTGCTTCAAAAATCAGATCCTCGAGAAATGGAGGAAAACAGGGCCTCACTGGGAATTGAACCCAGGACCTCCTGCAATCTGGTTTACCCAAAGCAGGAATCATACTACTAGACCATAAGGCCGCGTATACTGAACTGCTTGGTTTATATTTATAAGTATCCCACTAAGTGAGAGAAAATTGCACCGCCACCTCTGCATCTCTCTCAACCTCAACTTCTACCCGGGCAACACCAAGACTCGAAAATCCGGCCTTTCACACCGCAAATTCTGCCTTACCAGGGTTTGCATTCGACCAGACATGCCTTGCCTCGTGCTTGAATATTGTTCGGAATTACGGGAGATTGTTAGCATGGCCGCCATCTGTAGGACTGTGTGAGCTGGCAAAACTTATGGATCGGAATTCGAGAATTACAAAGGCCAAGTGGGATCGAAGGCGTGTTGGTCGGAACAGAGCCGCCGCGTCCTACTGGTTGGGATGGTCGTCGTTGACTTTCTGGACGAAGGCGAGGTGCCCACCTTCTTATTCGTGCACCCAAGCCTGGGAAAAAGGGTTCTGAAAAGTTGCTTGGATGGCTCTCATACAAGTGGATCGATTATTCAATTATAGGTGTCAACCAGTTGATTTATGGCTTGCGACAACCGGTGCATCGAGTCGGCGATCCGGATTCTATTGGCGGACAATGGTAAGTTTACTCACTCAAAAACCCCGAGTTAAGATTGATCCAGGGAGGCATTAAACAGTACTCTTCGGCATCGAGATTGCACGGAAATATTCTCTGTCTGGAAATATGCGCTTTGATTTTCACTATTACGGGGGTAACAGAGATCTGCTCGCATTTTGAGACACCAAATGCAACCGGAAAAGCGAAGGGCTTTTTGGAATGTTGATACGCATCAAATACTTTCCAGAGGTCCACATTAGGCTTGACGACTTTCTCTTTCTGTGATTCCCAACTGAGAAACTCAACTTAAACGGAGGACTGAACGGATCTATCCTTCTAGAGGAAGAGGCATAAATCAAGAGTCTTTGTAAGCGTATCTTGCTACTGGATGCAGAGTCAATCATCACTTTTATTCTCGGGTGAAAGGGCCGTATATCCGTTCAATCACAAGGCGAAAGCAGGCTTTGCGCTATGGAGTGAATATATTGAGGAAGGTAGAATTGGAGCGAGACTGTCAAGAACTTCAAGACCCGAGTGGAACCAGTCCAGCAATATGCTGTCTGGAGTGGCCTCATCTCTCAGTCCTCGACGGCACGCCGCCAGAATCTGGAGTTATTGCTGGATGAAGAGCTTTCGATGGAGAGTATGGTTGGAGAAGAATGCACGACGGAAGGTGATACTCGCCCCCTGTTCAAAGAGCTGCAAGCAAAGGTTGGGAAGGACAAGTTCTTCTACTTTGGTGGCGACAACGATGCCTCCGATGTCATCTGGGTTATTGAACAAGTGCTACACCAGACGCCTTTCAAGCTGCCTAAACCTTTTTACAATGCCCTCCGAGAGAATGATATTATAGATACACCTGACTGTGCGCCGTCAACATTTTCCTTCCTCAAACCGCTTCAACCTCTCCGTACCATCTATTTGGCATATTTGGCATATCATCAAAGGCACCATCCGCCTGAAAATTCTTGAACTGCGTGGCGAGTACCTTTTTAAAGTGGGAGGGGGGTTGATTATCAGTCTTCACGAAGACAAAGATGGCTCAATATATAACCTCAGTGGTGAGCTACTCGATTCAGTGCATATCCACCAGAAGAAATAGTGTCGTGCCTGTCTAATGGGCCGGCGTCTTGCAAGTAGCGGCTAGGTGGTGACCAGCTCACATCCCACTGCTCTGCTGAATAGATCTTAGAGCTCATCGGCCATGGTGTCCCACACCTCTTGATCCAAGAGAAGAGGGCGGCAACAAAGTCAATACGCAGCTCACTGGGCGCCGTGCCCCGAAACCTGCGTGTTGATTTCGTGGACCAGATGGGAACGAGGATTGGCCCAGGGATGTGGCCGTTTCCCGAGTTCAGGCCTTCAAGATCATTGTCGAAGAAACAGAGTGATTCATACCTAATCCATATGGGTGCGATCAATTCAATAACAAAAGGAGAAATACTATGACTTTGACATCCAACTGCAAGTACGTTGATCTGGACGACCAGGTCCAAATTGCACAGCATTATGTGGTGCATATGTGTGGAGTAATGAAGGGACTCCGACCCTTTTTAGTCCTATTTTAAATCTTGCCATTCCTCCAATCGCTCCATATGACCTTCGTTTATGGTGGAAAGACGGTACTTTGCATGTGTTATGGCAGGCCTCTGTTGGGTGATGATGAAGGACCCTTAACAGATGAAGAAAAACTAAAGACAAAGGTAGATGTCCCTCATGTCTGAGTGTTACGGAGATGCTCACGACTTTTTCATCAAGTTGGCTGGCTCCACATATCTCAGCTCAACACATGAGAACAAGGGAGGAGACCCTGGCAGGTAAGAGCTATCAAGTACATTACAGAAAAGCCTTGAATGTTGAAGAGCAGGGCATACTCTTCATTTTCAGTATTGGGAAGTCATGCGATCGGGAACACCCAAACATCTGAGGTCATTGGTACAGCTACCGTCTGGACCGTCATGAACATGCAAGTCACCATGAACATCTATTTTCACCTCAATGATCCTTTGCTGAGGAGCCTGGAAGGTGGTGCTGAATGCTTTTGTTCAGAACGAATTGTGGTCAAAAGGCTGGTTAATGTCTACCAGCGTAGTACTGATCTGGAATGACTAGCTCTCGGAGATCTATTCTGTTGATGGGCTATTCACAGTTCAACACGACCATTTCAAGTTATTTCCTTACCACTCCTGTCAACACCGCATTGCAACCAGCTCCAGTGGTGGAACCACAACAACCTCAAATAGCTGATCTATTCAGCGGTGCTAGTGGTTTCTCATGTGGTTTTAAAATGAAAGATTTCTGGGAGTCTTTTGCTGTTGAACATAATCAAATGGCAACATTCCCTTATCAGGTAGAGTGTTTCTCTGGCGATTCATTGGTATATCACTGAAGGGATCACTTTAGTAACTATCCTGGTGCAATTATGCGTGCCAAACCCATTGAAGCATTTCTTGCTGCTGAAAACCTGAGCTCTGTGAGAAGGTCAATCTATCAAGTAGTGAAGGAAGAGTACCAAATACATAAGAAGAGGAATAAAAGGAAGCGAGAGGGCGCTGGTTCCGCTGCTGACGCTGAAGACTCTCGTCCAACAAAGCTGGCTAAATCGGCACTGAATTGGAACTTGCTGCGAAATAGTAGTCAAGGTCAAGCAGTCACTTGGCCGCGAAGATCTATCTTGAGGGTTTATATGCGACGTAGTATATACGAAATCGCACGTCGATTAATTGTCCCTGATCTGAATGCACGTATCATGAACGTGACTGATGGTGAGTGGCTCAAAAATAAAGAGGTTTCGAAGCTGTAGGTGTCTCTTTAGGTTGAAGGAGGTATAGCTACTCTCCTAGGGTCGAAAGCGAAGAGATGAGGAGATGAGGACGAGGTCGGGGGACAGTGAACGCGATGTGCCAGTCAGTCCATTGAACCGTCACGGCTGCCAATCGGAGGATTAGATCAGTCGGGTTAAGTTACCGAATAAGAGCCTCGTCCCGCAAGACAGCGCATGAGACATGAAGGTTCTCTGATTGCGACTACATCTCACCCTGGCCTGGCCCCGGTCCATCATGTCTGGGAGCAGGAGCACTACATACCCCTCCAGAAATCCTACAAAAAAGGGTACCAAACGCGTTCATCGAACTTGGAAGCAAGTGGACAAAGCCGCTACACGTTGACACGCGTTTGCGTTCGAGCTTGGATCCGGCCACAGACAGGCATTCGTCATTGTCCCATCTTGCGGAAGCCGATCAATATCCTAAATCGAACGAACATGCCTTCTGATCGGGACCAGCTCCTCGAATTTGGATTCGAAGCCGCCAGAGTTGATTGTCTGTTGTTTCGTTCCTCGCTTCCCATATCCCATAATCACCCTCCCCCCTCTATTTGGTCATATGGGGTTCGTACTAATCGACAGACATTATAGGGGCGCTAAAAGCCACTGGTGGCAAAGGCTTGCAGGCCGCCATGGACCATATCCTCGCGAATCAGGAGAAGCCGCTGCCAGATGCTGCGTCCATCGCTGCGCCTGCTCCGGGTAGCGGGGGAGACGGAGACGAGGACGAGGATATGAAGGCGGCGATTGCGCTCAGCGAGGAGGGGGCTGAAGCAAAGGTGCGTGGGAAGGGGAGAGAAAGTTGATTGACGTGGGAGGTGGTACTGATCGATTGGTGGGTGCGGGCAGTCGATCAAGTGTTCCGAGTGTGGAAAGACTTTCAGGAATACCGCACTTGCAGAGTTTCAGTGCGTCTCTTCATTCAGATACTGACAAAGGGTAATTTACTGATACACGCTTGATTCTGTTTTTGTATGATTTGGGGTCGACGTTCTACCTCACTTTACATCGGCGTGTATCTACCCAGTGCGGAGAAATCAGGACACGACCAGTTTGAAGAGTCAATAGAGGAGGTTTGTATTATGTTCCTTTCCTTGCCCCCAACTGCTTGCATCCTGCAACCTAACAAGGCACTTGTAGATTAAACCGCTGACGGAAGAAGAAAAGAAACAAAGGCTTGCAGAACTGCGGCAAAAGATGGCTGAGAAGCGGGCGCAGAGCAGCGTCAAGGAGGCGCAGGATGCCAAGTCGAACGAGGCACTGAGGCGAAGGGCTGGCAAGGTGCGTACAATCGGGTTTGTTCAGATTGACCGCTGTGTGCTCTCTACGGGGGAGAGCTAACTGGGTGGGTGCTGTGTAGGACTCAGGGAAGATAAAAGAGGACTTAAAGGCGAAAGAGGTGGAGAAAGAGGCGGAGCAGCGACGACGGGGTAAGTTGAATACCTGTGATTTTCTCATTCTCTCATCTTGCCATCCCGTCATCGGTGGTGCGCACCCTGCCGTGTTGGGACCCGATCTAACCCAGTACCATTTTCATGGTTATCACAGACAAGCTCGAGGAGGCGAAAGCAAAGCAACGGGTGCGTGAGCAGATCGAGGCAGACAAGCGTGCACGGGCAGAAAAGGCCGCGATGGAAAAGG
>Ga0307513_10000469_pt1:50000-57948 | contig 57948 bp, 72 predicted proteins | sample 15_EM_MG_FD_202174 | JGI IMG/M metagenome (GOLD analysis project Ga0307513, IMG submission 202174) | Populus trichocarpa ectomycorrhiza microbial communities from riparian zone in the Pacific Northwest, United States - 15_EM | ecosystem: Host-associated > Plants > Roots >...
TCTCTCATAGATCCGCGGTTTTGGACGAGGTGGCCCGCCCGGCAATGCCCGCCTTCCCAACAGCTTTCCAGCGCCACCTACCCAACCAGGTTTCCTGCAGCACCACCCATACATGAATGGCATAGGAGTCGGGGGAGCCTATCCTGCCCAGCCCGGTATCCCACAACAGCAAGCGCAACAACAACCAGGAGGCCAACAACAGCCATCCCAGCCAGGAGGCCCCCCCCGTCACCACAACTCATTTCAAGCTACCGGTCCTGCCCAACTTGGAGGTCAGCGTCCCCTCGGAATGGTAAATGGTGTCGGAGTGGCCATGGGACCGAGGCCAGTCGCCGGTCCAGGGAGATCCGGTCCTGGTGGTGCACTGATGGCGACGCCACCGAACATGCTTGTGCGCCCTGGTGTGCCCCAACCGTCACAACAACAGCCTGGCGTCCCCCCCGGCCAGCAACAACCACAACAGCAGATTGGCCAGCCGCCGGTTAGCCCGCAAAAGGACGCGTGGACGAGCTTATTCTTCGAATTTACCACATTGTCACCCTCCGATCAGGCAGTGATTATGGCTACTGCTGGTTTTCCGGACCGCCAACCGACTTCGTTGGTGAATGAGGCGGACAAAGTATGTAGAGGCTGCCGCTTAATCACTACCGCTATCCTTTTATTTTTTACTTTTTCGAACTGGTATTGTCTTATACTGACCGTCGTTGCAGGTCAAATGGAAGATGACGTGGGATCAGTTCAAGAGCATGCCCCCACCCCCGGTGCCTCATCGTCAACTGCAGACCCCACACCAAACTGGAGTGAACGTTCCCGGTATGGCTACCACACGCGGTGCAAAGCGACGGACTCCGGACGATCCGGATGAGATTCCGGACAAGGACGGTTCGCCGTCTGGTCGGAAGAAGCCAAGAATTGCTGGTGGCGCTCCCCAAACACCTGGTGCACAGAATATGAGTGTCAACGGAACCCCTGCCGCCGCGAGTTCTTCGATGCTGCCACCGCCCATACCTCCCCAACAAGGTCAGCAAGGCCCACCCGGCGGGGGTCAACAACAACAGCAGCCTGGTCAGCCCCAGCAAGCCCAGACGCCCCAAGGGCAGCCGTCGACGCCACAGGTGAATCGTTTAATGGGAATGGGAGGCGGTGTAGGCCTTGGCCAGCAGCGTCCTGGAACCGGTGGACCACTCGGGGCCATGCCGTCTTTGCCATACACCAATTCTGGCGTTATGAACGGCGCAAGAGTGAGCATGAGCGGTGCTGCCGGAGTCCCTGGTACGCCCGGTGTAGTAGCCAACGTTGGAGGTCCTGGTGGTATGCCAATAATCCCTAATACCGGTCAGATGGGCAACCAAGTGGGTCACGGCTCATAAATTATTGTCTTTTTAGCAGCAATGCGCTGATCTAACTTTGTTACAGGCAGCTACACGCGCCGCGGCCAGCGGCCAGCAAATGCAACAAGGCGCGAATAAATCGGGCGCGCCTCCGTTTGCGCACCCCTTCGCCCAACCACAGCCCGCGATGGCTGGTCAGCCACAGCTACAACTGCAACCCGGTCAGCCGGGGGGACAGCAGCAACAACCCGGTCAACAACACCCCATGCACGGTGGCGCGCCCAACAACCCGTTCACGACTGGTCCCACGCAGCCCACTGTGGCTACTGGGAAAGGGCCAATGCACCCGCCGCCCAAGGCGCCTGGTAGCGCCAAGCTCTCACATCGTACACCCGGTGGTCCAGGAGCCGCCGCTGGTCCTGGGGTTGTGAAGAAAGAGGGAGCAAGTCCGAACCTCGAGGCGAAGGATACCAAGGATGGGGTCAAGAGGAGCCCTGCGTCACGGCCGGCTAGTCAGCCTAGTAAACCTGGTGCCGGCGCTGCGACGCCGAGTGCGAACACCGGATTGCAACCCCGTGGACCTGTTAATGGGGGGGTGCCCTCCCCTAATTCGCTTATGGCTCAGCAACACCACCAGCAACGACAAAACCAGGTCCAGGCAACTGTGAACCAGAGGCCATCGCTCTTAGGCGCTGGAGTTGGTCCTGTCTTGGGAGGAATGTTAAACGGCCTCGATGCTGGTGGTGTTGGTACCGGTATTCCCTCATCCAACCCCGGGGCGACTGTGAACCCGTCTGCGAGCCTTCCGTCTGCTGGCTTGGAATTTGGCTTCCCCCACATGGGTGGTATAAGCGATTTGTTCAACGATTTTGCGTTCTCTGGGCTCGACTTCATGAACAATAATGGGCTTGGAGGCGGGGCGGACGAGGGTTACCTGAACTTTTTGAATATGTCAGAGCCGACAGATGGGAATAATTTGTTAGGATGACGGGAGGAGAATTCGACCTGCGTCTCTTACTCCGGCTCCGACTCTACCCGATTACCTGTGGTTCTCTCCTGACCCCCACCTCCACCCGAACGGCAACGTTACCGATCGAGGACGCACGTCTTCGTTGACCCCTACCTCCTCCCGTATTGTACAACCATGGGCGAATGACTGGTACTCCTCGTCCGTTGTCCTCGCGCAACTATGCAGCACTTATCACCGTTCTTGGCCACCTCACTCTCTCTCACCTTTCTGTTATCCCCTCGCTCGCGTGCTTGCCACTATGTGCTTCCTCACTCGCTTCTTTCTCCTATTTGTGTAACACCATCCATCCCCATCCTTCTCTCTTTGCTAGTCTGTTTGAGACACCGCGCCACTCGACTGGAATGCGGACTAAAACTCTGTTCACTGGTACATTATCCTCGCGCATGCGCCTCGTAATCGCTGCTGTTACATCCGCCTAGTTCCTTCCGCGTCTCTTAGACCGCCTCCCCTGCCCGGCAGAGCGTCGGTCTGCTCGCGTCACCTGCTGTCTGTGTCTGGAGGATTAGCCAAATATGTTATTCTATTGTCGTCATTGTGCTGTACGCTCGGCTCGGTAGTAGATTATTATTCACCCTCTTTGTGAATTTAAAATTGATTGATGATCCGTACTCCCGACTGAGGCGGCTGAGACAGCTGAGGCTCGAGTCAGTATTGCTCATATTGACTGGCAGCTAGGGTGGGATTGCGCTGAAGCCGAAGCCGAGACCGGTGCGTTGATCGCGCGTTTTCCGTGCGTTCGGACGCGACATATTCCCATAACACGCTTCCAATACCTCCGACCCTTCAGGGATCATTCCCGAGATGTAATGGAGCCTCATACGGTAGGATATATGGTATTTATAGCGGAATTATACTGCATGGTCGATTTATAGAGGAGGGAGTATAAATAGGGTATCTAGTCCTGAGCAAGTATGCGCTCCCAGGGTATTGAAGGTGGCAGAGCCTTCATACCTATACGTTTGCGCTCTCTCCGCCTCCAGTCTGCCCATAGGCGCAGGGCATCCTTCGTAAAGTAATAGTGCTTCATATGATATATTGGAGGAATATCGCCCTCGCCAGCCGAGGTCGTCGCAGTCGCTGAGTTCCTCCTGGACGATGGGGGCGTTTCTTCCCCGGGTGGAAGGGGGGCATACCCGGTCTTGTCATGTCCGACACCTCGTGCCGGTGTACCGTCTGCGAGGAGTCTGCGACCCCAGCAGTATCGAGTTCGTACCCACAGGCGGTATCGGTCAGGGTTTGCGACTTCTAAGCGTTCAAGAGTGGGTGACTCGAGCGATGGGATGGGGAGAATGAGGCACGAGACGAACCTTCGACACTTCGGTCAACTAGTTGATCTGTAGTCTCTCCTGGCATGCCAGTGTGCACCAGGGCGACCCGACTATCGTCGGCAAATTGCTGAGAACAGAAATTGTTGGTGGTAAGTTGGTGGACAATCCAACTGGCACAAAACACACCCTCCAGAAATCCCCTTGGATCGCACCTATTTGGTTCAGCAGTGCATGTTCCTGTGGATTGGGCGCTGTAAATTCAGATTCAGAGTGGGTTGCGTCCGACGCAAGAGAGAGGAGCAAGGGTCCGATACGCACATTCCGGCCATGCACCAAGCGGAGTATATAAGCTCATCACCCCAAGGGAGTCTTCATCGAAGCCTGGGTAGCCCCACAGACCACCATCCAAGCAGGCAGATGCGCCAAGCAGGTCGCTCGCGCGTTTGGACATTGCATCTCGGACTTCTGATTATTATTATTTTCAAATTGTCAGAGACTTGGGGCTGGGAGAAAGGAGGAAAGGCGTACATACCATACATGTGTTTCGCAGCCCATGAACCTCTTGGGAATTTACTAGTGTTTGGCTCTTGAAAGTGGACTATGTTTCGATAGAGTTCGAAGTCGCCTTCGGCGACTAGAAAGACGCCACCAGGGCGAAGGCACCTGACAGCTTCTTGGACCGATACTGCATAATTACGCAACTGTACGGTAGTAATAGAGAGAGAGATGGAGAGAGATGAGCGTGTGAGAGGAAAGGTGGGCATGGAATGAGAAACGAGGGAGTGCTTACTGTTGGGGCGACATTGCGCATGTGAACGACATCGAACATATTATAGTACTTGGAGAGGCCGAGGTTCATGTCTTGTAAATCGAACTGGCAATTTGGTGGGACTGTCTTGATTTTATGGGGGACGATATCAAGGCCTAGGACGAGTACATGAGGATTCTCGAGAGCGACTTCGGCGGCCCTATAAAGAAAGAATTGGGTGGTGTGAGCTAGATTGGAATGATTTACTGGTGAGGTTGAGGATAGGACTGCGTACCAGACGCCGCTGCTGCACCAGCCTAGATGAGGGAGGAAGGTTGAGAAGGGGCGATTGGAGCCGGGTAGTGCCTCGCACTGACCAAGGTCTAAAACAGCTTTCTTCCGGGTCGGGTCGGGTTCCAAGACGGCTGTTACGAGCTCCGGACAGGCGTACAAGCCACCGAGGGCGAGGAGGTTCTTCCTGTGCAGCCTGTCCCTGGATGATGAGGCAAGTCAACGAAATGCAACGAGGACGTGGTCAGGAAAACGAGACAGGGTGCTGCTGAAGACGTACAATGAAGTGGCTTCGACGTCATCTGGAGGGCGATTACATGGTTAGCAAAAAATTTAACGGGGTATATTTTTTAATATTCTGACTTGGAGAAAGGTATTTCCTGTTATTAGAATTGACGAGGATAGGCGTTGGCCGTTGTTGTTGGGAACCAGAGGGTCGGAGGCGCTCTTTAGAGTCTTTGGAGCGGGTGGATGAAGATGACATGTGCTGGAGGGAGAAGAGAGATTGGGAACCGAACCGAAAATGAGCGCTATTATACTGGCTGATAGTGGCTGATAGTGGCTGGTTGGCCGACACAAGGTCGTCGCGTCGGGTTGACTGAGTCGTTGATGACTGAGGTCTCGGGGTCAGGAGTCGACCTAAGCCGCGCATACTCTCCTAATCTGGGGTACCCTACCAGCCTCACGCTTTGTCTACCACCCAGCGGATCTAGCGGATCTAGCGGATCTCGGTCCGGTACCCACGCTCACCCATTCATTCTCGTCGCTATGACGTCCAGCCGAGCCTCTCGAATTTCGAATTTCGAAATATTAAAAAAGAAAAAGAAGAAGAAGAAAGCTTAAAAAGACTGCGTTTCAGAATACAATCACGTGTACCTGAAACACATGACACTCGTCTGCTGCTGCCCGCCTCATGGCCACAGCTCATGGCCACAGCCATGGCCTCGGGTCAGGCCGTGGTTCAACCCCCAAGCGAGCTCGTTCAAGCGCCTTCCACTCCATCCATCCACGCGCCCGCTCCGCCGTCGGGTAATAGTGCGTTAACGGATACTTCCCGTAAGGCCCAAACGGGTCGCACGGTGGCCCCTGACCTCCTACGTGCGGAGCAATCGGCCGATACGCTAGTCCCTCCACCGGAATCTCTGCAGCTGCCGTTCCATCTTCCAGCAACTTCCGACCCCACGCATACCGCGCACGAACCCAAAGACAGACTAGATTACAGTATTGAAGCTCTGTCTCGCACTCTCCCGTCAGCCACCTCGTTTAACCAGTTAACCAGCACAACTGGTGACGTACCGAGTTCGATCCTGTAATCCCAGTGATCGATCACACGTTCCGAGACACCCCTGTCAATGAGCATGTTCGTCCCTCCACCACGGAAGTCCTTTTAACATCACAGAAAATCAAAATAATAAGCTATCCCATCACGGGGCACGGGCCTGAGGCGGAATGGGACGCTCACCCGCATATTCTGCCGCTCGAGTGTGCCAAGCATGCAAAGTCGCTGGCGTTCTTCAGGGTTAGGGCCTATTCAGTCCATCAGTAAGTACTATTAGCTCATACATCGGCATCGGCATCGGCATCGGCGGCGGCGGGCGGGGACACCCCATTCCAACCTCAGCCGACAGCGGTTACTACTCACTCTGCGGCCACGGTCCAATCGGTGCAAATGTTCCCATCGCCCCACAGCTGTCCGGATCCATTGCAGGGTGGTCCCATAGTCCGTGGTCGATGAGTTGCAGCCCTTGCACGACGTCACCACCACGCGCGGTTTGCGCCTTTAGGACCTCTGGGTATCACACACGAAAATCAATCCATCATTAAAGAACATGTCAATAGAGTACACACCATACGCCTTCTGTGTCATCCAGGTCTTTCCGGCCTGCGTCGCGTCCGGACAGTTTGGGTCGGCGGGCGCGGCCAGAGTCACCTGGTCCTCGTTATGCCACTCAACGTCGCCTTCACCCAAGATAAGCATACCCCCTGGCTTCAAGCACCTGATGAGTTCTCGAATCGTCTCGGGGTAGCTCCTTAGCTGAGAAGAACAGATAGGTCGGTTCAGTCAGATCGTAGTTGACAAGGTGTAACAAGAAGAATGCTAAGCAATGAGTGCGAAAGGGCGCAAGAGATGGGATATGCAGAGGATGAGGAGGGGGCTTACTCCAGCACCGACTGACCGCATGTGAACCAGGTCCATTTGGTCGTAGAAGTGTGGCATTCCCCGGTTGACATCGTCTAGCTCAAACCGGCAGTTGGTGGGTACGTCTTTCTCATTCATGATCCCAGGAGCCAAGTCGGTGCCAATGATTTCAACATGGGGGTACTTGCTGGCCATGGACATAGTCCTGAGACACTTAAAATCAGCTACCAAAGGTCAGAGTCTAAAATTGCCGCTTACCAAATACCGCTCCCACAGCCTGGAGAGTCGGAAGGGAACAAATGGTATTAGTCGGGTGTACAAGGGATAACACAGCAGAAGAGCTAGCCTATATCGAGAACCTTCTTCTCAACGCCGGGTTCAGGCCGTAGGACGAAGTCGACCATTTCGGGACGTGGGCAGAGGTCTCCAAGACAAATGCAGTGGCGAATATGTTGCTTGTCACTAAAAGAGGGATGGCATAAGAGATAGAAGCGAGGCGAGGCGAGGAGGGTATGGGGGGTATTGGGATACGCACAGGCGTCCATACTCGATTTCATCTGCGCGAGGGGAAGATGCAGTGAGTGAGTGGTTCAACGGTAAAAACAAGTCACCTCGATCGTGTGTAGCTCTGGGCATGTAGAGGTAGATTGCCATTTATGCAGGAAAGACGGGGCGTGAAATTTTGGGAAATTTTAATTAAACTGACCTGCTGGGAGGAAGTAAGTAGTATTCTGGGCATTATAGCGTCGACCGTTGAATTCTCGTATAAACTCGTGGATATCTCGCATGGACTCAAAGGACCAGACAGAGTCTGTGGTTGTGGCTCTGCTATTTGATGCACTGTCGAGGGTCATACCATCACCCGACTCGTCACGAGCGAGGTTCATAGGCGGCTGGGACATGAGGGGCTCAAAAATTGGTGGCCTGAGGCCATCGGAAAGGTTTTGTGGGTGAGGTTGTTCTAGTCGTGCCCACGGGTTTTGATGCATACTGCTAGAATCATCTTGGTGTTGATGGTGTTGATGGTGTTGATGGTGTTGGTGCTGTTGTTGGCGCTGCTCAGCCATGGATAAAGTGATAGGTGAAAGAGTGTGTAAGTTTGGTTTTATTATTATTATTATTATTATTAAAGCTTATTAA
>Ga0307513_10000471_pt1 | contig 57936 bp, 45 predicted proteins | sample 15_EM_MG_FD_202174 | JGI IMG/M metagenome (GOLD analysis project Ga0307513, IMG submission 202174) | Populus trichocarpa ectomycorrhiza microbial communities from riparian zone in the Pacific Northwest, United States - 15_EM | ecosystem: Host-associated > Plants > Roots > Unclassified | place...
TGGCCATGCCCATGGCCATGGAGCCGGCGCATCCATTGGTCATCAAACAGCGGGACTCGTTGGCGTAGACGCCCGCCGACCGGGCGTCGTCGTGGAAGGAGACGATCCGCGTCGTCACCTCGTCGGACCCACGCCCGCCGGCCGGAAACAGCTCGCCGGCGCCGATGACGTCGAAGTGAGCGGCGCGGCGGGCCGAGGTCCCCAGGAAGACTGCCGCGCGAGCGGCTCGGGCTAGATACCCCTCCGCCATCCGCCGCGCCTTGACCGCCGCGTCGCTCGCCAGCACCGGGAACACGACGTTCATGCGCCAGCCGTCGGCGTAGGTCGCGCTGACCTTGTAGTCGTCGCTGGGCGGACGGCCCTTCACTCCGCTGACCTCCACGCGGTCGGGACCGACTTCGCGCAACGTCGCGCCCGAGACGTCGCAGGTGACGTCCGGCGCCAGGTAGGCCGCCGGATCTCCGATCTCGTAGATCAATTGCTCGGCGACCGTGCCGACGCTGACCAGCCCGCCGGTTCCGGCGGGCTTGGTGAGCACGAACGAGCCGTCCGCCCGGCATTCGGCGATCGGGTAGCCGATGTTCTCCCAGTCGGGGATGCCGAGCCAGTCGGTGAAGGTCCCGCCGGTGGCCTGGGCGCCGCATTCCAGCAAGTGGCCCGCCGCCGTGCCCGCCGCCAGCCGATCGTAGTCGGCCGGTCCCCAGCCGAATTCATGGATCAACGGCCCCAGAGTGAGGGCGCTGTCGACCACGCGGCCGGTGATGACGATGTCCGCGCCGCGATCCAGCGCCTCGGCGATCGGAAAGGCGCCCAGATAGGCGTTGGCGGAGACGATCTTGGCCGGCCACGCCGCGCCGGAGTACATGTCCTGGTATCCGCGGGCTGCGAATTCGTCTGGGCGATCGCGCAGATCGTCGCCTTCGATCACGGCGATGCGCAAGGAGACGCCGGCTTCCTCGGCCAGCCGCGCCAAGGCGCGAGCCGCGCCCGCCGGGTTGAGCCCGCCGCCATTGGTGACGATCCGCACGCCGGCTTGCTTTAGAGCCCGAAGGTTCGGACCGAGGTGCACGTCGACGAGATTGACCGAGTAGCCGAGCTCCGGCGATCGGGCCATGGCCTCGGCGAGCGGCGACATCAGCCCCTCGGCGAGGTGCTCGTACACGATATAGTCTGGCGGATCCCGGGCGAGCATTTGCGGCGTGGTGAGCGCGCTGTCGTTGGCGAACGCGCTCCCGGCCCCGATCCTGACCATGTCCTTCACTGCGTCCTCCCGTCGTTTGGCCGCAACATGCGCCGCGCCACACCTTCCGCCTTCCGACGTTCAGGGCAGGGTGATGTTGTAGACCTTGGCGGCGTTGAGGCTGAGCACCTTGCGGCGTTCCTCGGGGGCGAGCTGGAGCAGCCAGCCCTTGGCGTGGTCAAGCGGGTTGGGATGCAGGCAGGTGGGGTGCGGGAAGTCCGTCTCGAACATGCAGTTGTCGATGCCGAGCCTGCGGATCGTGTTGACCACGTCTTCGCTTTCGAACCAGAAGCAGGCGAAGATCTGCCGGCGGAAATACTCCTGCGGCGTCATCGACAGGCCGGCGCGGCCGGCCTGGCCGTTCTCGCGCAGAGCATAATCCAGGCCCTCGAGGATGAAGGGGATCCAGCCGACGCCGCTCTCCACCGAGACGAATTTCAGCTTGGGGAAGCGTTCCAGCACGCCCGAGACGATCAGGTTGGAGATCACCTTGGCGTTGCTCATGAACATCATCGTCCCGCCGACGGTGAGCTTCTTCGACGGATTGAGCGACGGCCAGGGGGATTCCCCGTACCAGCTCGACGTGCTGTCGCTGGCGCCGATGTGGAAGTTCACCGGCAGGTTCTTGTCGCTGCACAGTTCCCAAAGCGGGGTCCAGTAGTCGCCGCTCAGGTCCTGCATGCCGTGCAGTTGCGGGTCGGAATTGATGTTCACCCCGCGCATGCCCAACCTCAGGCAGCGTTCGGCCTCCTCCACGGCGAGCTTGATGTCCCACCAGGGCAGCAGCGCCATCGGCAGCAAGCGATTGTTCGACTCCGCCTGCATCTCCGCCATGGCCTCGTTGTAGATGCGGGTGCTGAGCAACCGCAGCTCGGGATCGAGCGGCGGCAAGCTCTTGTCGCCCATCTGTCCACGGCCCTGGCCGCCGAAGCCCATGACGTTGGGATAGACGACCTGCGCCCAGATCCCGACTTCGTCCATGAACTGCAACCGCTCCTTGGCGCGCGAACAGCCTGGGTGCACCTCGTCGACCTGCCAGTCGGTGAACTCGACGCCATCGGCCTTGCCGCCGTCGGCGCGCACCACGGATGCAGCCGAGCCCACGCCCATGGAGCGATCGCCGTCGATGGTCCACTGCCACTTGCCCTCGGCGGTCTTCTTCATCTGCGGCACGCGATCGAGCCATTTGGCCGGCGCGCGCGAGGTCCATAGGTCCCAGGGCTCGCTCAGGTGGGTGTCGACATCGATGATCTTGATGCCCTTGAAGATGTCGTCCGCCGGCGCGGCGTCAGCGGTTTGGACGTCGGTCATAGCGGTCGTTCCTACCTTTCCATGGCGCATCGGCGCGCGCCGGGCTGCCGGCAGCGATCCCTCGCCCGGCTATTGCCGGCAATATGGCTCCGGGCCCGGGGTCTGAAAAATGCCATTTGAATTGAACGGGGTATGCCGATACGACATAGGTCGGCCATGGACCTGAAACATCTTCGATATTTCGTCGCCGCGGTGGAGGAAGGGTCGATGCAGGCCGCCTCGGAAAAGCTCGCCATCACACAGCCGGCCCTGTCGAGGCGCATCCAGGACCTGGAGGCCGATCTCGGCTGCGATCTGTTGATCCGCAGCGCCCGCGGCGTGAGCCCCACGCGCGCCGGCCAGGCCTTCTACCGCGACGCCCTGCAGGTCCTCGACAAGATGAGCGACGCCGTACAGGTCGCCCGTCGTATCGGCCTCGCCCAGGGGCGGGAAAGCCGGCTGGGCGTGGTGCAAACGGCGCGAAAGTACGGCTTCATCCACGATGCGCTCGCAGCCTATGCGCACGCGCATCCGGACGCTGGCGTCGCCCTCACCCGCGGACCGTCCTTGATGCTCGCCGCTGAACTGCGTGAGGGGCGTCTGGATGCGACCCTGCTCTTTGAGCGTCACTTCGGTCCGCCGCGGTTTGAGGATCGTCTCATTCACCGCGAGCGGTATGTGCTCGCCGTCCATCCGGCGCACCGTCTCGCCTCGCCGGGGCCGGTCGAACTCAATCAACTCGCCGGGACGCCCTTCGTCTGGTTGTTGCGGCGGGGCGGGGTCGACGGCCCCGACCACCTGCTTCAGCATTGTCGGCTCCACGGCCTGGACCCGATGATCGGCCAGTTGGCCAACAGCTCCGAAGAACTAATCGACCTGGTGACGGTAAGCGGCGGCATATGCTTGACGCCCGCGTCCACGGTCCTGTCCACGCCGCAGGGCCAACTGGTCTTCCGGTCCGTCCCGGCCCTGGGGCTGGAACTCGACCTGACGCTCGCCTGGGGGCGCCGCGATCAGGGCGCCGTCCCGGCGCACGCCTTCCTCGCCCATCTCCATGGCGCCGTCGACCGCCACCAGGCCGAGATCGAAAGCGGCCGCGCCGCCTGGACGCGGCTGGACGGCGTTCAGCAGGTGCGGGCGCGGTGAGCCGATAAGCGCGCCCATCCCCCTGCCCGTCGCGGTGCGCGGCAAGGCGACCCTGCGCAGGCTAGACCGGCGCGTCCGCCGGCGTGACCCTGTAGTTGGGAAGCTGTTCGGCCAGGCTGCGGTTGGCGACCGCCGCGCGCTGCAATCGCCTGGGCCAGATCCCCGACACATCCGGCCTGCCATGCTGCAGGGCCAGGTTGTCCCAAAGGAGCAGATCGCCGTTCCTCCAGGTGTGTTCGACCAAATTGTCCGGGGCGTAGAGGTGCTCGAAGAGTTGGTTGATCAACCCATCGCTTTCGTCGCGGGACAGGCCTTCGATGCGGGCGGCGTGCTGCTCGTTCAAATAAAGGATCGGCGCGCCGGTGACGGGGTGGGGCATGACCACATCTCGGGTATGGCGGATCGCGTCCGGCGCGATGTCGTAGCCCGCGCTTCGAATGTCGCCCCGCTCCGGAACGATCGCCACCGCCTGCAAGCCGGCGATCCGCGCCTTTAGCGCGGCAGGCAGCCGCTCATAGGCCCGCACCGCGCTGACGAAACGCGTCGACGTGCGGTTTTCCGCTACGTCCACCGCATGCAGCGACAATGCGGCGAAGGGCTCCGGCGCGAAGGCCAGGTCGGAGTGGAAGGTCATCGGCTTGTCCCCCAGCACCCCGTCGTCGGGCGAGACATATTCCATGCCGCGGCCGCCCGACAGGACCGGGCCGATATAGGCCGCGACCGCCTGCTGTTGCTGCAGCGAGAGAGATTGGCCACGCATGATCAGCAGGCCCTGCTCGTACATCAGCGCGCGAAACGCCGCCCGTTCGTCCACCGTCAGCGGCTCGCGGAAATCGTGCTGCACCACCGCGCCGAATGGTTCCTGCAGTCGCCAAGACAGCCGGCCAACACCGCCCGTTTCCGATGTCATCCCTTCCTCCCTCGCCGCGGGCGGCCGTTTCGACGCCTCGCCAGCCCAATATACACGATAGGACTATTTGACGGAAAATGCCCGTTGTTGCAGGATACTGTGAACCCGGAGACCCGCTCTTCAGGAAATCAGCGCTCGATTCGCCGTTCGAACCTAAGGGTCGTCCAGTGATTGGCCCGGCCGTCCGCAACGCCCGCTAGACGTCGAACGCCGCCCACACCCGCGCGTGCGCAGACGCGACCTCTTGGCTGACGCCTTCGTCACCCCGACGGCGGCGGCTTGGCTGGGTCGAACGCCAAGGCGCGGCTGTGGCCGCCTGACGCGCGAGGAGTTCGTCCATTCCAGTGCGGAGCGCGACAGGATCACCGCACTCCGGAACGCTCCGCATATCAGATCGCCGTCTGCGCTCCCATTTCCACCACGCGTCCCGGCGGGATCTGGAAGAAATCGGTGGGGTCAGCGGCATTGCGCATCAGCATGATGAACAGCCGTTCCTGCCAACGCGGGAGAGGGCTGGACGCCGCCATCGTGAGCGACCTGCGGCCAAGGAAGAAGGAGGTGTTCATGATGTCGTATTTGACCCCGTGCGTACGGAGTAAAGCCATCGCTCGCGGTACGCTTGGCCGCTCGATGAAGCCGAACGTCGCCCAGGCCCGGATGAAGTCGCCATTCACACGTTCGATCTGAATTCGGTCGGCGTCGGTCACCCGCGGCGTCTGGGCGATGCGCACGCAGAGGACTATATTATGCTCGTGCAGCACCCAGTTGTGCTTGATGTTGTGAAGAAGCGCCCCGGGCGTAGACGTCGGGTCCGAGGCCAAGAACACCGCGGTCCCGGAAACCTGCGTCAGCCGCCGCCGCGATAGGGAAGCTGCAAAATCATCAAGCGGGATGGAATCGTCGCGCGTCCTCTCACGGAGCAACGTCGTGCCGCGCACCCAGGTCATCATGACCGCGAACAGCGCTCCGCCGATGACCAAAGGCAGCCATCCGCCCGATAACAGCTTCAGCGCATTCGCGCCCAGGAAGACGACATCGACGGCCAGGAGCGGCCCGATCAGCGCGGCTGTGGCCAGAAGGCTCCAGCGCCAGCGGCGACGCACGACGATGATCGCCAGCGAAGTCGTAACCACCATCGTTCCGGTGACCGCCAGGCCATAGGCCTGGGCCAGACCGCCGGAGGTCTTGAACACGCCGACGAGAAAGACCACGGCGATCAGCAGCAGGAGATTGATGCGCGGCAGGAAAATCTGCCCCGCGTGGGATTCCGAAGTGCGCTCGATGGTCATGCGGGGCAGCAGGCCAAGCTGCATGGCCTGCTGCGACAGGGAAAACGCCCCGGTGATCACCGCCTGGCTGGCGATGACCGTAGCGACGCCTGCCAGGACGACCAGCGGGGGACGCAAGGCTTCGGGAGCCAGGAGGAAGAACCAGTCCAGGTTCCGGAACGGCCCGGGGCCGGCGTGCCGCAGGGTTTCGAGGACGAGCGCGCCCTGCCCCAGATAGTTCAGCGTCAGCGCCGGCAGGACGACGAACGCCCAGGCCGCCTGGATGGGCCAACGACCGAAGTGCCCCATGTCGGCGTACAAGGCCTCGGCGCCCGTGACGGTAAGGAAGACCGAACCCATCACAAGCAAGCCGGCAAGGCCGTGGTGCGCCATGAAGCCGAACGCGTAGGTCGGGCTGATCGCCAGCAGCACCTCCGGCTCGCGCATCAGATGCGTCCCGCCCAGCACGGCGATGACCAGGAACCAGATCAGGCAGATCGGTCCGAAGAGCTTGGCGACCTTCCCCGTGCCCGAGGACTGCACCATGAAGAGCAACACGAGGATCGCAAGGGTGATCGAGAGGATGAGCGCAGGCGTGACATGGGCCTCGATCGCCGGAATCGTCCTCAGACCCTCGACGGCCGACAACACCGATATGGCCGGCGTGATAACGGCGTCGCCGTAGAACAACGCCGCCCCGCACATCCCGAGAATGAGGATCAGGGTCGTACGCCGGCCCATCGCCTGCTGGGCCAGAGCCATCAACGATAGGACGCCGCCCTCGCCGTTGTTGTCGGCGCGCATCAGGAAGATGACGTATTTGATCGTCACGACGATGATCAACGCCCAGAGCGCGAGCGAGACGATCCCGAAGACCTCGGGGCGCGTGACCCCATCCTCGGCGGCCTGCCCGAGCGCCTCCTTGAACGCATAGAGCGGACTGGTGCCGATGTCGCCGAACACCACGCCGAGCGAGCCGATGGCCAATGGGACGACAGCACCCGCCTTCTTGGCCGCTCTGGGGCGGGCGTCATCGGATAAGTCAGCTGTCATCTCGGACCATGGCAAGGACGGCCGCACGCGGTGGGAGGCAAATCCACCGCTGGGGCATTGAAGACCCATAGCTCATGCGAAAAGCCTTCGACAGGCCGCACCCGTCGAAAGGGCGGCCTGCCCGAACGGGGCCGCAGACGTGCGCCGACGACCTGCTCGGCGGCGCTGCGGTCGGAACAAATCCGCATCGATCCTTTATGCGCCGCAGGCGTATACTTCGGTCAGGTTGAGCCGCCATCTGGCGCACATACGGAGAAGTTCAAATGTCCGACGGAACGCTCGACATCGAAAACCTCCCACAGGATTTCCTTGGCTCAGGTTCGACGTCGAGCCCTCGGCCGCACCCGGCCGCCGGTTACGCTGCGGCTATCGGGTTTGTGGTTCTGGCGGCGATGATCGCGTTTGTCGTCGAAACCATCATCCCGTCGTCCAATATAGCGCTGGTGTTTGTCTTGCCGGTCCTGTTGGCCGCCATCAACTTTGGCTGGGGACCGGCCCTGGTTTCTGCCTTGGCGGCGGTTGCAGCCTTCGACTTCTTCTTCATCCAGCCGATCTACACGCTGCGTGTGGCCTCGCCATCGGATCTATGGGCGATGAGCCTGCTCCTGATCGTCGCAGCGATCGCCAGCACCGTGGCCGCGCAATCTCGACGACGCGCGCTCGACGCTCAGGCGGCGGCCAGCCGGGCCGAAGCGCTGCATCGGCTCGCCCATCTCGTCGTTGACGCCGCGCCCGCCCAGACCGTTTGCAAAGCCGCCAGCGAAGCCCTCGCCCAGATATTTGAGGCGCCGGCCGTCGTGCTGCTTGAGCGTGGCGACCAGCTGGACGCCGTAGCGCTCGCACGGGGCGCCGTTCTGTCTTCATCGGACGAGGAGGCCGCGCGATGGACCCTGGCCAACACGATCCCGACGCGCGGCGAGGCCTACCCCTTCGATACGGCGGCGTTTGACTTCTGGCCTATTCGGCGCGGCGCGGGCCAAGGCGTCGTCCTCGGCGTTCGGCTGACGACAGGCCGAGGCGATCGGCCGTCCGACCCCGCGCGGTACGTCGAGATGGTCGGGGCTTATCTCGCGGCCGGACTCTCGGAGGCGCCGCGGGCGAAGCCCGCCGGGGCGTGAGAGCGCCTCGCGAAATCCCGGCCGACAAGGCGGGCGCAAGGTGCAGGCGGGCGTTTTTCAGTCCTGGGGCGCCACTCTCAACGTATCGTCAGCCATGAAGCGATAGCCGATGCCCGGCTCCGTGAGGATGACCTGCGGCTCGGAAGCATCGACTTCGATCTTCTGACGCAACTGACCGATGAAAACACGCAGATATTGCGTGTCGTCCACATGCGCCGGGCCCCAGATCGAGATGAGCAGTTCGCGGTGTTGGATCACCTTGCCCGCGTTTTGGGCGAGTTTGGCGAGAAGGCCGTATTCCTTGGGTGAGAGATGGATGATCTCACTGTCACGGGTGACCAGGCGCTTGGGAAAGTCGATCATGAGCGAACCCGACCGGACGATCGGCGGCGGCGGTTCGCTGGCGTGTGAACGTTGCCGCAAGGCCGCCCGCAGCCTGGCGAGCAGTTCGCCGACACTGAAGGGCTTTTCCACGTAGTCATTGGCGCCCAGATCGAGCGCCTCGATCTTCTCGACCTCCCTGTCCCGCGCCGAAAGGACGATGATCGGTTCGTGATAGAACTCGCGGGCGCGCTGGAGCACCTGCTTGCCGTCCATGTCGGGAAGGCCGAGATCGAGCACGACGGCGTCAGGCGGAGCCCGCGCGATCTCCCGCAGGCCTTCGGCTCCGCTGTCGGCGCGCAAGGGCTCAAACCCTGCGGCCTCGAGCGCGGCCCGAAGAAACCGGTGGATCTGGGCTTCATCATCGATGACGAGGACACGGGGGTGGGCATTCATGGGGTCAACGCTGGCGCTGGGGGTACTTTAGGCAGGCTGATGAGCACGCGGGTTCCGTGGTCGCCGTGGATTGGACTGGCCGCCGCAATTCGCCCGTTCATGGCTTCGATGAAGCCCTTGGAGATCGAGAGCCCGAGGCCCGCCCCCTTTGTCCGATCCGTCGGCTCTTCCATTCGGCGGAATTTCTCGAAGACGTGGGCCAATTCGTCCGTCGGGATGCCCTTGCCCTCGTCCTCGATGCTGATGACGACGTTGGATCGGTCTTCATAGACCGCGATCTCGATCTGGGTGTCGTCGGGACTGTAGGCGATGGCGTTCTCCAGGATATTGACGACCGCCTGCTCCAGCAGATTGGGGTCCAACTTCACCAGCGAAAGCTCTGAAGGAAACTCGCGATCGATATGGCGCTTGCCAAGGCGTCGTGACATCCGTTCGGCGGCCGCGCCCATGACGTCGCGCACATCGACATAGTCGTCGCGGATATTCAGGCCGCCGCCCTCGAGCCGGGTCATGTCGAGCAGGTTGCCGACATAGCGGTTCAGACGTTCAGCCTCCTCACGCACGCTTTGGAGGAGATCGGCCCTGGTGGCCGGCGCCATTCCCTCCCCGTACTCGATCATGGTGGTCGTGGAGCCGAGCACCGTGGCCAGGGGCGTGCGCAAATCGTGACTGATCGAATTCAGCAGGGCCGAGCGGAAGCGATCCGACCGCCGAAGGGTCTCCGTCTCCACGGCGGCCACGGCAAGATCGGCCCGTTCGAGCGCAACGGCGCCTTGATCGAGCAGGGCCAGGACAAGTTTTTCCTCGTCGCCGCCGGGGCGCAAGGCGTTGGCCTCGACGCCAGCCACGCCCGCGCGGGCGCGGACGCCCTGCAATGGCCAGAAAGTCCAGCTGGTTTGCGGCAAGGTGCCGGTTCCGGAACCGGCCGCCTCCCCCTTCTCCCAGGACCACCTCGCCGCGGCCATCGCGGCGGCCCCCAGCAGTTCAAGCGTCGGCGCACCTGCAACAGGTTGGATTTCCTCGCCCAAGGGCAGCAAGACCACGGCCTTGGCGCCCGCGGCGGCCGAGATCTGTTCCGCCAGCACGCTGGCGGTCTCGTCCTTGGTGGCTGAACCTGACAGACGGCGGCTCGAGGCCAATAGCGAGGCGATCACCGACGCGCGGGCTGAACTCTGCCGGGCCTGGTCGCGGATGCGTCCCGTCAGCCATCCCGTCGCCAGCGCTGCAGCGAAGAAGACCGCGAAGGTCAGCACGTCGGCGGGGTGGCCGATGCGGATGGTCAGGCGGGGTTCGAGGAAGAAGAAATTGTAGGCGAAGGCGGCGACGCCGGCCGCGGAGATGGCGGGCCAAAGACCGAACGCCAAGCCGCTGCCCAGGACGCTGAGCATGAAGATCATGGCGAGATTGGCGCCCGAGGCGAGTTGGTCCGTCAGATCGGCGACGACGCCGGCCACAGCCACCAGCCCGATCGCACCGAGGTGGCCGCGCCAGCCCGCGACAGAGAACCGAAGGGCCGGTTTTGGGGTGGGGGCGGTGTCGGTATCCCCCGGCTCGGTCACGACATGGACTGCAGCCCCGCGCGCCTGACGAAGCAACGCCGAGGCCAGCACACGGCCAAGCAACTCCCGCAGGCGGCTGTCGCGTGACTTGCCGATGACGATCTGGGTGACGTTGTTGCGGCGCGCATAGTTCATGACCGTCGCGACCACGTCGTCGCCGGTCAGCACGACCGGCGAGCCGCCAAGTTGCTCCGCCAGCTTCAGGGCGTCGTTGAGTCGAGTGGAGGCCTCGAGCGACGGAGGTTTCTGATTGGGCCGCTCGACGTGCGCCACCGTCCAAGGCGCATCCATCATCATGTCGGACAGGCGACGCCCGGCGCGCACAAGGGTGTGGGCCATCGCGTCGCCCGCCAGCAGCACGACGATCCGCTCCCCCGCAGCCCAGGGCCCCTCCACCCCGCGCTCCCGCATGGCGGCGATCAGCTGATCGTCGACCGTCTGCGCCATGCGCCGCAGCGCAAGCTCTCGCAGGGCTGTGAGATTTTCCGGTTTGAAGAAATTCTCGGCGGCGAGGCGCGCGGTTTCAGGGACGTAGACCTTGCCCTCGGCCAGTCGTTCGCGCAGTTCGTCGGGGGTGATGTCCACCAGCTCGATGTTGTCGGCGCGCGACAGGGCGGAGTCCGGCACGGTCTCGCGCTGACGCACGCCGGTGATCCGCAGGACCACATCGACGAGGCTTTCCAGATGCTGGACGTTCAGCGTCGTCCAGACATCGATGCCGGCGTCGAGCAGTTCCTCGACGTCCTGCCAACGCTTTGGGTGGCGCGAGCCCGGTGCGTTGGAGTGGGCGTATTCATCGACAAGGAGCAGCTTCGGACGCCGCGCCAGGGCGCCGTCGAGATCGAACTCCATAAGAGTCCGCCCCTTGTAGTCGATGGGCCGGCGCGGCAGCACGTCCATGCCGCGCAGGAGAGATTCCGTTTCCCGGCGGCCGTGGGTCTCGACGACGCCGATCAGCACATCGTCGCCATCGGCCTTCCGGCGGCGGCCCGCCCGCAACATCTCGTAGGTCTTGCCGACCCCAGGCGCCATGCCGAGAAACACCTTGAGGCGCCCTCGCCTCGCCTTGTTGGCGGCGGCGAGGAGCGCCTCGGGGTCAGGCCGGCGGGGTTCGTCCTGTGTCATGACACGGCCTTGCTCGAACTCCCGCTAGCCTGCTGAAAGAACCTTCCTGATGGGCGCCGCGGCATCGAGCGCCACGTTGACCTTTAATACATTAACACCCGGCTGACCGAAGACGCCCAACCAGGGGGCGTCGGTGTTGGCGGCGATCATCCGCTCGACGTCGGACACAGGAACGCCGCGGGCCGCAGCGACGCGCGACGCCTGCCTCAACGCGTTGGCCGGCGAGATATGCGGGTCGAGGCCCGACCCTGAGGTGGTCACGGCGTCAGCAGGGATCTGGGCAGGACTTTCGGAGCGCAGGGCTTTGGCGCTGGCGGCGACACGCTTGGCGAGATCCTCGTTAAGCGGTCCGAGGTTGGAGCCGGAGGACCCCGAGGCGTCATAGCCGTCGGCGCCGGCCGCCGAGGGGCGCGGGTGCAGATACTCCGGCTTGACGAAGTTCTGGGCGAGCAGCGCCGAGCCGATCACCTGGCCGGACGCGTTCCGGATCAGGCTGCCTTCAGCCTGCCGTGGGAACGCCAGCTGGCCGATGCCGGTCACGACCAGTGGATAACCGACGCCCAGCAAGAGCGTGAAGAAGAGCGTCGAGACAATCGCTGCACGAGCCTGGGTGAGCATGGATCAGTCTCCTCTGGAATGCGGCCCCGCGGACAGGGCAAGCCCGGCGCAGGCGGCGGCGAAGACGCGGTGTTTGGTGAAAGGATGCGAGTGAGCGTTCATTGGGGAGATGCTTTTCGACAAGGATGCGGAGATCAGCGGCGGACGCCGGGGATTCGGACAGGAGCGGCGTCCGCCGCCTTTTCCCGGCGCGCACTGGCGAACGCCACCAGGAAGAGCAGACCGATCATCATGACCGAGACGACGGGTTCGCGAAGGATGGAGTGCTCCATCAGACGAGCCCCAGGCCGGAGACGATGAGGTCGATGAGCTTGATGCCCACGAAGGGGGCGACGATCCCGCCGAGGCCGTAGATCAGCAGGTTCCTCTGCAACAGCTTGCCGGCGCCGATCGCCCTGTACCTGACCCCGCGCAGGGCCAGCGGAATGAGCGCGATGATCACCAGGGCGTTGAAGATCACCGCCGACAGGATGGCGCTCTTGGGGCTCGACAGTCCCATGATGTTCAACGCGGCGAGCGCCGGCAGGGTGACGACGAACAGCGCCGGGATGATCGCGAAATACTTGGCCACGTCATTGGCGATGGAGAAGGTGGTCAGGGCCCCGCGGGTGATCAGCATCTGCTTGCCCACCTCGACGATCTCGATGACCTTGGTGGGATCGGAATCCAGGTCGACCATGTTGCCGGCTTCCCGCGCGGCCTGGGCGCCGGTCTGCATGGCCACGCCGACGTCCGACTGGGCCAGCGCCGGGGCGTCGTTGGCGCCGTCGCCGCACATGGCCACCAGGCGGCCCTTGCCCTGCTCCTCGCGGATCAGCCGCAGCTTGTCCTCCGGCGTGGCCTCGGCCAGGAAGTCGTCGACGCCGGCCTCCGAGGCGATGGCCGCGGCGGTGACAGGGTTGTCGCCGGTGATCATCACGGTGCGCAGGCCCATCCGGCGCAGATCGGCGAACCGCTCCTTCACATTGGGCTTCACGACGTCCTTCAGGTGGATGACCCCGAACAGGATGCCGTTCTCCGACACGGCCAGGGGCGTGCCGCCCGATCGGGCGATCCGGTCGACCGCCCCATTGAACTCGGCGGGAGCCTGCTGGGCGGTCAGGCCTGCATCCCTGAGCACCGCGTCGACGGCGCCCTTGCGCCAGGCGTGTCCCCCCGCGTCGAGGCCCGACTGCCGGGTGGTGGCGCTGAACGGGATCACCTTGGCGCCAGCAGGCGCCTCGAGCGTCAATCCCTGGTTTCGGGCGAGTTCGACGATGGACCGGCCTTCCGGGGTCTCGTCGCCGAGCGATGCGAGCAGCGTCGCGCGCAACAGCATCTCGGGACGCACGCCAGGGACCGGGATCAGCTCGGTGGCCATGCGGTTGCCGAAGGTGATGGTGCCGGTCTTGTCGAGCAGGAGCGTGTCCACGTCACCGGCGGCTTCGACCGCTCGCCCCGAGGTGGCCAGCACATTGACCTTCAGGAGACGGTCCATCCCGGCGATGCCGACGGCCGAGAGCAGGCCGCCGATGGTGGTCGGGATCAGGCAGATGAACAGCGCGCCCAGGATCATCGGGTCTATCTTGACGCCCGAATAGGTCCCCAGCCCGAGCAGCGTCACCACGGCGATCAGGAAGATCAGGGTCAGGCCTGCCAGCAGCACCGCCAGGGCGATCTCGTTGGGCGTCTTTCTGCGATCCGCCCCCTCGACCATGGCGATCATTCGGTCGAGGAACGTGGAGCCGGCCGCCGCGGTGATGCGGACCTTGATCCAGTCGGAAACCACCGTCGTGCCGCCCGTGACGGCCGAGCGGTCGCCGCCGCTCTCGCGGATCACGGGCGCGGATTCGCCGGTGATGGCGGCCTCGTTCACCGAGGCGATGCCTTCGATGATCTCGCCGTCGGAGGGGATGACGTCGCCGGCCTCGACCAGCACGATCTGACCCACGCCCAGTTCATGGGCCGGGGTCGGCGCGATGACCCCCTTGGCGGGATCGACGAGGAGCTTGGCCTTGGTCGTCACCCGGGTGGCCCGCAAGCTGTCGGCGGCGGCCTTGCCGCGGCCTTCGGCGATGCTTTCGGCAAAGTTGGCGAACAGCACCGTCGCCCATAGCCAGAGCGCGATCTGCAGGGCGAAGCCCCACTCGCCGCCCTGCTGGATGGCCAGCACAGTGGAAACCGTGGCGAGGAGCGCCACGATCTCGGTGGCGAAGATCACCGGGTTGCCCAGCAGCTTGTGCGGGTTGAGCTTGATGAAGGCGTCGCGGGCGGCGCGGGCCAGGATCGGACCCGAGAAGCTGCCGACGAGGGTGGCGGCCTTGCGGCGGTTGTCGCCCAACGATGTGGTCGCGAGGGTCATTTGAGGAGCCTCAGAGGGTTTCAAAGGGCCGCGACGGCGTGGAGCATCTGGAAGTGCTCCACGATCGGGCCGAGCGCGAGGGCGGGGAAGAACTGCAGGCCGCCCATGATCAGGATCACGCCGATCAGCAGGCAGATGAACAGCGGGCCGTCGGTGGGGAAGGTGCCGAGCGTGGCGCCGAGTTTCGGCTTGACGGCAAGCGAGCCGGCGATCGCCAACACGGGGATGGCGTAGGCAAACCGGCCCAGCAGCATCGCGATGCCCAAGGTGGTGTTGTACCAGGGCGTGTTGGCCGTCAGCCCCGCGAAGGCCGAGCCGTTGTTCCCGGTCGCCGAGGAATAGGCGTAGAGGATCTCCGACAGTCCATGGGGGCCGTGGTTCAGCAGGCCGCCAAGCGCGACGGGCAACACGACGGCGACCGCCGAGAAGCCGAGGATCGAGAGCGGCAGGATCAGCACCGCCAGCATGGCGAGCTTGATCTCCCGGGCCTCCACCTTCTTGCCGAGGTATTCCGGCGTGCGCCCGACCATCAGGCCGGCCACGAAGACGGCGATCAGAGCCATCACCACCATGCCATAGAGGCCTGAGCCGACGCCGCCAGGCAGCATTTCGCCCAACTGGATCATGAACATCGCCACGCCGCCGCCCAGCGGCATGAAGCTGTCGTGCATGCCGTTGACGCCGCCGTCGGAGGCGCCGGTCGTGTTTGCGGCCCAGACCGCGGTCGAGGGCGCGCCGAAGCGCACCTCCTTGCCTTCCATGTTGACGCTCGCGTCAGCATGGGCGGCGACCAGCGCCGGCGCGGGTTGGGTTTCCGTGGCATAGATCGCCGCCGAGGCGCCGAGTACGAACAGCGCCATCACCGCGACCAGGGCGCGGGCTTCCTTCCGCGCCAGCACGATCCGGCCGAAGGCGACGACACAGGCGTAGCTGAGCACGTTCATCGAGATGATCTCGATGAGGTTGGTGATCGCGTTCGGGTTCTCGAACGGATGGGCGGAATTGGCGTTGAAGATGCCGCCGCCGTTGGTGCCGAACTGCTTGATGGCTTCCTGGCTGGCGGTCGGGAAGAGCGCGATGGTCTGCTTGCCGCCTTCCAAGGTGTGGGCGGCGACATTGGCCAGGAGTGTTTGCGGCATGCCAAGCCCGACATAGGCGATGGCGATGACCAGGGAGATCGGCAGCAGGACGTAGAGGCTGATCCGGGTCAGATCGACCCAGAAGTCACCGAGGTTGTCCGCGCGATTATTGGCGAAGGCGCGGGCGAGCGCGGCGGCCACCGCGATCCCCGCCGCCGCCGAGAGGAAGTTGTGCGAGGTCAGGCCGGCCATCTGCGAGAAGGTCGAGACCACCTGTTCCGGGACGTAGGATTGCCAGTTGGTGTTGGTGACGAAGCTGACGGCCGTGTTGAACGACAGATGCGGCGACAGGCCCGGAAAGCCCTGCGGGTTCAGGGGCAACAGGTTCTGGAAACGCAGGATCAGGTAGAGAACCACGAAGCTCGCCGCCGAGAAGGCGAGGAAGCTCATGGCGTAGGCGAGCCAGTTCTGGCCCTTTTCGGGCTTCACCCCGCAGGCGGCGTAGACCACGCGCTCGACGGGCCCCAGCACCGGATCCAGCCAGGTGCGCTCGCCGGTCCAGACCCGCGCCATGTAGACGCCGAGCGGCCAGGCCAGGGCGACCGTGAGCGCAAGCGTAAGGGCGATCTCCGCCCAACCCTGGGGATTCATCAGAATTTCTCCGGGCGAAGAAGGGCGATGACCATGTAGACGGCGATGACGAGGGCGCCGGCGCCCCAGACCAGGTTCGCGAGCATTAGATGTTCCTCAGGGCCACGGCGTAGGCGGCGAAGACGCCGAACACAGCGACGCCGATGGCAAGAAAGATGATGTCGGACATGGGACGCTCCTGATCCGCACGAAGTCGGGGCGGAACCTACAGGGCGTCAGCATAAGGATTCCATGTGGAAGCCTGTGATCTGCATCAAGAAGATATAAAGACCGCAGTCGGCGTCTTGACATCTTCCTTACGCACTTGGCGATTTTCCCTATCGAGCCCTTATGCGCTCTCGGGAGATCATGCCGATGTTTCCGTAAGGGGCGCCATCTCGGCTGCTCCTACATTCAGGAGTATCGGCGGCTCATGCCCCAATCGTCTCCCGGCCTCTCGCGAGGCCCTGACCTCGTCGACCTGCTTGAGCAATCCCAAGTTCACAAATCCAGCCTGATCCGCGTCACTGGACCGAGCGGTCTTTCCGCTCTCCTGTGGTTGTGCAGGCAAGGCTATGAGCAGGTCGGCTACCTTCGCCCCGGCCACGGCCCCCATGAGCAGCCGGACGCCCTCATCATCGCCCACACCTGCGACCAGCTGTCCCTGCAGCGCCTGCTATCCACCGGCCCTCATGTTCGTGAAGGCGGGGTGCTGATCTTTCAATCGCCTCTACCGGCGCAAGCTGAAGGCGATCTGATACACCGCTGTCTCGCTCGGTTCGGTTATGCCGTCGAGCGTTGCCTTCCCGGCACGCGCCGTGAGTTGCACGTGGCGAGGCGCCGGCCCCAAGCCTGGAAAAAGGCGGCCTGAACATGATCAGCCCCTCGGATTGGCATTTCATCGGCCTGAAGCGAGCTGACAAACCCATGTCCGCGGCCAACCCTGCGCCGACAAGCAGCGTGGCCCAGCCGTTCCGGGATATGAGCGAGCTCTTTCCACGACGGGGCGTCGACGCCATGGAGACCGGCAGAGCCCTTCGGGGCTACCTGTTGATCAGGTAGGGGCCGATGCGCAGATCAGCATCGATGGCGGTCCGGAGCGTCCGAACCGCCATCGCGCTGGATTTAGAAGCGGGCTCGAAGCTCGACCCCATAGGACAACGGTTCGGCGAAGCTCCCCGCCCTGAGGGTGCCCGAGTTGAGCCCATAGGCGAGCCGCTTCACGTCGGTGATGTTCTTGGCCCAGGCCGAAATATCGACGTTGGAGCCGAACGCTTCACCCAGCCGGACGCGGGCGTTCCAGATGCCGGTCGCCCCCTGCCGGAAAACATTCGTTCTCGCGATCAGCGGCGCGTTGGTCTGGTACACCGACTCGGTCTCATACGCGGACGAGTAGGAGTAATCGACCTGGAAGAGCCACTCCCCGATGCTGGAGGGCAAGGTGTATCCTGTGGAGACGCCGATCGACACGTCAGGAGCCTCGCGCAGCTCGTTGTTCGTCAGGTCGATGCGACCGCCAAGCTGCGCGTTGTTGAATACGAAAGAGTCGTACTTCGCGTCCAGCAAGCCCAGCGAAGCTGAGATTTCCAGGCCCGTCATCGGCTTCATGGTGAGCTCGAACTCGGCGCCGCGGAGAGTCGCCGCGCCGGCGTTGATGACCACCTGACGGGTGGGATTGGTGAACACGACGCCGGTCTGGAAATTCCTGTAAGACGTATCGAATACTGCGGTGTTGAGGCGCATCGGCATTGAGGCGACGTTGAAGTCCCACTTCGCGCCGGCTTCATACGTCTTCGACGTCTCCGGCGAGAACTGTGAATCCGGGCCGCGGAAACCGATCCCGCCCGCCCGGTAGCCCGTCCCGTACTTTGCGTAGATGAGCAGGTCGGGCGTAGCCTTCCAGGTGAGCTTCGCGTCGTAGAGCGGAACCTTGTCCGCGAATTTCTCCCTCCCGCTGGTGAAGGGAAGGCCCGAAGCGAGGAACCGTCCCGCGAGGGTGACGGCCTTCTTCTCCACGGTTTGGCGGAAGCCCACCGACGCCGTGAGGTTCGGGAGAATATCGTAAGCCAGGTTCACGAAGCCCGCTTTGGCGGTGTTCTTGAAGTCTTCGCCCCTGAGAAGCAGCGGGTCGATGAACGCGGCCGGCGTGCCTGGATTGCGGATCGTCGTATCGACGATATTCTCATCGAAGCCCGTCTCACGGAAGTAGAAGACGCCGGCGACCACATGCAACTGGCTGGTGATGTCCCCCGTAAGGACCAACTCCTGGGAGTACTGCGACTGGCCGATATCTGCGGTCGTGTTGGAGCTTTTGAATTGGGTGAAATCGTTATCGCTGGCGTTGTGTCTGCGGATGTGGCGCCAGCCGCTGATGGAGCGCAGGGTCCAGTCGTCCGAGAGATTATAGCTCATCCGCAGGTTGACGGACTTGGACTTCCCGGTCGCCACCTTGTCCGTATATTCTGAACTGTTGGTGTAGGGGTCGTTTTTGTCTTTCTGAACCTCGGCGATGAGCGCATCGCGCGCCTGGGTGCCGCCGAACAGTAAATCATAGGGCTGGGCGGCGAACGGCGGCACGAGTTCCAGCGGAACCCGCATCGGCACCCCGCCTCGCGTCTTGTTGTAGTCGATGACAAGCGACGCGTCGAACTTGTCCGAGGGCTTAAACTCAAATGTCGCGCGCCCGCCCGCGTCATCGCGGCTGAAGTTCTTGTAGCCGGTGGTCCGGCTGCGGGCCCAGCCGTCGTCATTTACATAGTAGCCGGCCAACCGAACACCGAGCATCGGCGATATCGGCAGATCGACCGCCCCCTCGAACTGATACATGGTCCGGTCGGCGCCATCGCCGACCCCGTGGCCGCCGCCGCCAAGCCCGGCCAGGACATAGCCGCCGTAGGTCGATCCCGGGTGCTTTGTCTCGATCAGCACAGCACCCATCGGCGTGTTGCGCCCGAAGAGCGTACCCTGGGGCCCCCGCAAGACCTGAATGTCTTGTAAGTCAAAAAATGTCGCACCAAAATCGTTGGTCCGGGCGATGAAAACCTCGTTGATGTAGACGCCGACTGCGGAGTCATACGCGAAGTTGTCCGACGCGACGCTGATCCCCCGCATGCTGATCGTCATCCCGTTGACGGCGACTTCCTTGCGGATGTGCATGTTCGGGACGTGGAGCCCCAGGTCTTCGATATCGGAAATGCTCTGCTTTTCCAGCGCGGCCTGGTCCAGCACGGTCACCGCAACCGGGACGCTCTGAATCTTCTGGGCGGTACGCTGAGCCGTAACGACGACTTCGTCGATGCGGGTCGCCTTGTCGTTCGACTCGGCGGCGTGGGCGGCGCTCGCCATAGCGATTGCGCTGGAGCAGCCAAGCATGGCGGCGCGCGAGGCGCCTTTGAGTTTCCGGTACATGTTCCCCCCTGGGTTCGTTACGCTGGCATGCCTGCGACGTAACTATATATGTTTTGTATGCCGCCAGTCGGCGACTCCTTTTAGGTATATCTATTTGCAAAATTGTCCACGCCCGGGTTTCGGGGGGGCGACACTGGGGACGCTGCTGTGGCTAAATTGCAACTACACACCAAACTGTCGCGCCGAGATCTATTTACGGTAGAGCTCTACGCGTAGCCACCTGGAAGCATTCAGCCCTAGGTGACTTTATGCAATCCTGAACCGTTTCCAGCGACACCCAATCCGGCCTTGAAACTTGAGGCCCCAGAGCCCCCCATACAATCAAGGCGGGTCTCTATCAGCCGCTCGATGCGGCGCTGAACACCGCCAGCCGATCGGCGAAAGCGCGCTTGCAGGCGGGGCGGGGCTAGGCCAGTCCCGCAACCGAGACGCCGATACCGGTACTTAATTCGGAGCAGGCTTCAATGAAGGCGCCTGCATCTCCACGATCTCTCCGCCGGATCTGCTTATGCCGTAGAGGACGTCGGTTCGACTTTCATCCCAATCGATCGCCTGCCCCTGTATGGGGATGTCCAGGGTCGCCAGATGGTCGAGCACGGCGCCTCCGGATGGCAACGCCAGGACATAGAGTTCCTGACGATCGTGCCCCGTCACATAGAGGCGGCCGTCGGCACGCCATGCGCCCCCCGAGGTGCTGGTCGGCTTGAAGCGTTCCAACACCGTTTCAGGAAAGCTCCAGCTTTCCGTCCGCCGCCAGTTATCGTCAAAGCGAACTAGCAGAGTATTGCGGTGATCGCGTGGGGATTCTCCCCCCTTCGCATCGTAGTTGGCGAACCCCGCCCACCACCCCCCGCGCCATCGGTCGACCCAGGTCAGGGATCCCGTGCCCTGCCCAAGGGACACGGTCCGCAAATGCCGCAGCGTTTTTGGATCGAAGAACTCCACGGAGCTTGCCTGAGGAACGGCCGGATAGTTGGAGCTCGCGCAGACCAGCTGCTGCTTGATGACCGCGCATGAATTGATGTGCGGAAAGTGCGCCGGGTCTCCGCGCCATTCGAGGAGCTTGGCCCCCGTCTTCTTGTCGTATTTGGCGATGACGGAATTATCCACCGCGTAGAGATAACGCCGATCGACCGCCACGCCCTGGCGCGCTTCTTCGGCCTTATAGCGGTGCACGACCTTAACGGCTCCCCCGGCGCGCAACACCTGTGGGACAGGTTGGGCCTGGACGGTCGGGGCGGCGAGTACGGCGGCGACGGCCAGACAGGTGATCGCGACCGGCCGGCCTCGGAAGTTCGAACGCATCTTTCCAGCTCTTCAGCTACCTGAGCCGGGGGTAAGCCCCGTATGCGACAGAAACGCGAACCGCACGTCATCAAGGTCACTGAAGGCGCTGATCAGCTCCAAATTTGAGTATCTATCATAGCCATCAAACAAAAAACTTCGCGTCTCCTTTGTGAGGTTGTCATCGAATCAGACCAGAGGGAGATCGTCGGAAAATAGAAAACAAACATCCGGCTACGTCTGAACAAAATGGAGTACATCGGGCGGCGCGAGAGCCGTTCAACTCCATCTGTCTAGGAGTGGCGAATGAGCTGTTTGGCGACACTTTCCATGATTTCCACCTTGGGCGCGGCCACGGTTCCCGATCAGGCATGCAACCGCAGCATGGATTTGGCGGCGCCTCCGGCCGCTGCTCAACTGGCCCCGACGGCGGAGCTTCGCAGCGCCGAGATCAGCGTGCTTACCTACAATATCCGGGGCTTGCCCTGGCCGGTCGTGAGTGGGCGGGCCAAGGCCTTGAAGGAGATCGGCGCCGAATTGGCGGCGATGCGGCAAGAGGGTCGCCAACCCGATGTCATCCTCCTTCAGGAGGGTTTCCGCCGCGATGTGAGCGACCTCGTCAAGACCAGCGGCTATCGTTACTGGGCGCGCGGGCCAAGCCGTTCCGAACGGGCCTGGGACAGGCCCCAGGATGACGTGCGGGAGTTTTCCTCGGTTCGATATGTCCTGTCTGGCGAAGGCATGGGGAAATTCACCAACGGCGGCCTTCACGTGTTGAGCGATCTGCCGATCATGCGCGTCCAGAGCTCGCCCTACCGCTATTGCGCGGGTCTCGATTGCCTGGCCAACAAGGGCGCGATGTTGGTCACCCTCGCCCTGCCGGGCGCGCCGGTCTATATCGACGTCATCAATACCCATCTGAATTCGAAGGGCGCGGCGAAGGTGCCGCGGCCCCGCTCGCTGCGGGCGCATAATCTGCAGACCGAGGAACTGATCACCTTCATCAATGATCGGCGGACGGCCAACACGCCGTTGTTGGTCGGCGGGGACTTCAATGTGAAGAACGCCCCCGAGCGCTACGACTATCTCGCGGGCTTGAGGCCGTACCGGGTTGTGAGCGAATTCTGCAGCGAGGCGGCCAACGCCTGCGCGGGCCAGGAGCCTGCCGGCGCCTCCCGGCCCTGGTTGCGCTCGCAAGACCTGCAGGCCTTCGCCAACGCCGGCCCGGTGACCGTCCATCCCGTCAAGATCGAAACCATGTTCCACCGCGCGGAAAACCGGCTTTCAGACCACGACGGCTATCTGGTGCGCTACCGGCTCGCATGGGAGGCCGCATTGGCCGCCACGGAACCGGCGGCCAAAACGGTGGAAGTGAAGCCCCAGATGGGGACCTGGGGCGTAAAGGTGGCCTGGAGGCGCTGAATCCGCGCCGGTCTCGAAAGCTTCAAAGTCATGGTCTAGAAGCCAGACCGTGCCCAGCCGCGCGCGCCTGAAGAAGGCGGCGCCACATGCGAGGAAGCCTGCGATGCGTCAGATATTCGCCGCCACGCTTTTGGTCCTGCTCGCAGGCTGCACGACGGTCGAGCAGGGCCGAGCCTCCCAGCCCGACCGGTCCGCCGCCCTTGCGCGCCCTGCCAGCTATGTCGCCGCCTCGCATCTCGACGCCACGCTTTTTCTGCCGCCGCCCCCCGCACCGGACAGCCTGGCGCAGGCGGCTGATCTGGCGGCGGTCAAGGCCGATCAGGCCCTGAAGGGCCAGGGGCGCTGGACTCAGGCGCAAAGCGACGACGACGCCTCGCCCTACAGCGCCTTCGGAACCGTCCTCGGTTCTTCCTTCACGCCGGCGCGCACGCCGAAGACGGCGGCCTTGTTCGAGGTGCTGTTCGCCGACGTCAAGTCGCAGACCGCCCCGGCGAAGGAAGCCTTCGGCCGCCCCCGGCCGGCCGTCGTGGATTCCTCGATCGAAACCTGCAAGCTGCTGGAGAAGACCAAGGCCTATCCTTCCGGCCATGCGTCGCGCGGCTGGATGATGGCCCTGGTGCTGAGCGACATGGTCCCCGAGAAGGCCAACGCCATTCTCGCCCGCGGGCGCGACTACGGCGACAGCCGGGTGGTCTGCGCCCAGCACTTCCCTAGCGACGTGGAGGCCGGCCGCATGGTGGGCGCGGCCGTCTACGCGGCTGCGAAAGCCGACTCCCGGTTCGAGGCCGATTTCGCCGCTGCGAAGGCGGAACTTCGAGGCGCGCTGGGATTTTGACGGCGCGCAGATCGCGGCTGGCCGCCTCGCCGGTCAGCTTCCAGATCTGAGGTAAGCGGCAAGCGCGGCAGGTTCGGGCATGAAAACCTCGGCGTCGCGGGCTTGGGCGGCGGCTTCGCCCACCACCAGCAGGACCGGCCCTTCGAACAGGGCGGCCTCCACCGCCTGAGCGAGCAGCTTCAGCGGAGCCGCAACCGCGCGGGCGTTGCGGCGCCCGGCGTTCTCCACCGCGAGCGCCGGCGTGAGCGCCGAACGCCCCTGCGCGATCATCCGGTCGACGACGGCGCCCGCGGAGTCGCGCGCCATATAGAAAACCGCCGTGGTCTGGGCGTCGGCCAGCGCCTCCCAACCGGTGTCCGTCACCGCGCCGCTTTCCACCCGGGCGGTGACGAAGGACACGCGCCGCGCCTGGCCGCGATGGGTAAGGGGAAATGCGAACTGGGCCGCGGCGGCGCTCGCCGCCGTGACGCCCGGTATGATCTCGACGTCGATCCCATGGGCCTCGAGGAATGCGCGCTCCTCGCCAGAACGCCCGAACACCGAGGGATCGCCCCCCTTCAGCCGCACGACCCGCAGGCCCCGCCGCGCCAGGCGCAGCATCAGCCTGTTGATGGCCTCCTGCCCCATGCTGGCCTTGCCGGCCCGTTTGCCGGTCTGGATGCGCACGCAGGCGACGGGAGCCATCGCCAGAATCTCGTCATCCACCAGGGCGTCGTAGAGCAACGCCTGGGCGCTCTCCACCGCCCGAGCGGCGCGCACGGTCATCAGGTCGGCCGCGCCGGGGCCGGCCCCGACCAGCAGGACACGTCCGGGTTCAATGGGCATGGACGGGCTCCTTGGCGAGCGCAGCTTGCAAGAGGGCGGTGATTTCGGGCCGGCAGGAGCCGCAATTGGTCCCTGCCGCGGTGACCTTGCCGACGTCCTCCAGGGTCGCGGCGCCGCCGGCGATCGCGGCGGCGATGGTCTTGGCCCCGACCCTGTAGCAGGCGCAGACCAGGGCGCCGGCGTCGACGGTCTCCACCGCGCGGCCCGCCAACAGCACCGCGCGGTCGGCAAGGGTCAGGGCGTCGTCGAGGAAGCGGTCGGCGATCCACCCGCGCGCCGGCAGGCCGCCCATCTGGGTCATCACCAGCACCCGCTCGGGCCGGTCGCCGCACAGGGCGGCGCGGCGCACGGTTCCGCGCGCTGGATCGTCGAGCGTCAGGATATCGCCGGCGGCGTCAGCCATAAGGGCGCGGGCCACGGCCTCACGCTCCCCGACATCGCCAAGCCCGGCGAATTCGTGCACCTGGCAACCCTCGAAGGGCGTGCGTCGCCAAATCAGGTCGAGTCCGGCAGGCGCCTCCCAGGCCTCGCGGGCCACGAAGAAGCCACGCCAGGTCTCGCCGTAGGCCGACACGCGGGCCGGGGTATGCTTGAATTCCGGCTGGCCGGAGGCGGGATCGACCCGCGCTTCCACCAGCGGATTACACCTGCCCGATGGGGCGAAGGCCTCGCTCCAGTGCATGGGCAGGAAGATCGACCCGCGTCGCTGACGCTCGGAGATCCTGGTCGTCACCACCGCACGGCCGACGGCGGTCTCCACCAGAGCCAGTTCTCCGTCGGTGAGCCCACAGCCCTTGGCGTCGGCCGGATGCACCTCGACCATGGGCTCCGGCGCGTGGCGGCAGAGTTCGGGGGCGAGGCCGGTACGGGTCATCGTGTGCCAGTGATCGCGCACCCGGCCGGTGTTGAGCGCCATCGGATAGTCGGGCGTGACGGGATTGGCTGGCCCGCGCGCGCGTAGCGGGATCATCCGCGCGCGGCCGTCCGGCGTCTGATAGCGCCCGTCCTCGAACAGGCGGGCGGTTCCCCGCGGGCCGCGCACGGGCCACTGGACCGGCTTCATCTCTTCGTAGCCGGCGTCCGTCAGGCCCGCGAGGCCCCCCAGGTTCAGAAAGCGGGCGCCATGGTTCTCGAAGGCCGTCAGGGCGGCGTATTCGCGAAAGACCTGGGACGGGCGGCTCCAGGCGAACGCCTTGGCGAACCCCATGGCGCGGCCGACGGCCGCGATGATCTCCCAGTCGGGCCGCGCCTGGCCCGGCGCGGCGAACGTCCGTCGCTGACGGCTGATGCGGCGCTCGGAATTGGTGACGACGCCGTCCTTCTCACCCCACCCCAAGGCCGGCAATTTCACGTGCGCATAGGCCATGGTGTCGGTGGTCGACATGCAGTCGGAGACCACGATGAACGGGCAATCGGCCAGCGCCTGGCGGATCTTCGAAGCCTCGGGCAGGCTCACGGCCGGATTGGTGGCCATGATCCAGATGGCCTTGATGCGCCCGTCGGCCACGGCGTCGAACATGTCCACCGCCTTGAGGCCCTGAGCGTGCGCGAGGTTGGGCGCCTTCCAGAATCGGGCGATGCGGTCGCGCTCCGCCGGTGAAAAATCCATGTGGGCGGCCAGCGTCGTGGCCATGCCGCCGGTCTCGCGCCCCCCCATGGCGTTGGGCTGGCCGGTGATGGAGAACGGCGCCGCGCCGGGCTTGCCGATCTTGCCGCCCGCCAGGTGGGCGTTGATCACCGCCAGCCCCTTGGCGACGCCCTGTGCGGACTGGTTGGATCCCATGCTGAAAAGGGTGACGGTCCGTTCGGTGGCCGCGAACGCCTCGTAGAAGGCGACGAGTTTGTCAGTCTCCAGTCCGCAGTCGCGGGCTACGGCCTCGACGCCCTGGTCCTGGACGGACAGGGCCGCCAGGGTCTCGGCGAAACCCGTGACGTGATCTGCCACGAAACCCCAGTCGACCGCCCCATGGTCGTCCATCCACGCCAGCAGGCCGTTCCACAGCCGCACGTCCTGTTGAGGCGCGATCGGCAGGAACAGGTCGGCGCCGTCGGCGGTGTCGGTGCGGCGCGGGTCGATGACGATCCAGCGCTGGCCGCGGGACCGCGCCTGTTCCATGCGGCGGAACAGCACCGGATGGGTCCAGGCCGCGTTGTGGCCGGAGAACACCACGAGGTCGGCCGCCTCCAGGTCCTCGTAGCAGCCCGGTACGAGGTCGGCGCCGAAGGCCTGCTTGTGGGCCGTCACCGCCGAGGCCATGCAGAGCCTGGAATTCGTGTCGATGTTGCCCGACCCGATGAAGCCCTTCATCAGCTTGTTGGCGGCGTAGTAGTCCTCGGTCAGCAACTGGCCCGAGACATAGAAGGCCACCGAGTCGGGGCCGTGGTCGGCGATGGTGCGCGCAAAGGTTTTGGCCACGACGTCGATCGCCTCGGGCCACTCCGCCGCCCGCCCGCCGATCTGCGGCGCCAGCAGGCGGCCCTCCAGTCCGACCGTCGATCCCAGCGCCGAGCCCTTGGAGCACAACCGTCCGAAATTGGCCGGATGGTCGGCGTCCCCCCGGACGAGGAGATCGCGCGTCCCGCCCGCCAGCGCCGCCACGCCGCATCCGACGCCGCAGTAGGGGCATGTGGTCCGCACCTCCGGAAGGTTGGAGCCGTCAGCCATTTCGGGCGCCGAATCTTTGGCTGCGTCCCCTTTCACCGCTTCGCGGTTCCCCTCCCCCAGAACGCGTTGCACGCCGGGGGAGGATCAGAGCGCTGGTCACGCCGGAACGCCGATGAAGATGCGCCCGTCGCGGACGTCCAGCGGGATCACCGGCGCGCAGCCCTTGCCCCGGTCGGCGCCCATCGCTTCGCCTGTCGAAAGATCGATGGACCAGTTGTGCAGCGGGCAGGTCACGGCATGGCCATGGATGATGCCCTGGCTCAAGGGGCCGGCCTTGTGCGGGCAGGCGTCCCGCAGGGCGTATATCGCCCCGTCGCCGGTGCGGAAGATCGCTATGTCGCCCCCGGGGCTGGGCGCCCGGCGGGCGCCGCGCAAGGGGATGTCGGTGACCGCGCCGACGTCGGTCCAGCGCAGGGCGGATTGGATCGTCATGGCGTTCATGCCGGCGTGAACTCCAGGCGGCGGCTGAGCGGGTTGAATTCGTCGCTGTGGCGGCCGGCCACACGCTCCGCCCACGGGTCGATCCGCGCGAACCGCTGGGAGTAGGCGAAGCGGTCGTAGAGACCTCGACGCTCGTCGGGGTCCTCGATGCGCTTGCGGATGGCGTCCAGGCCGACCCGATCCATCCATTTGTAGATGCGTTCCAGGTACCAGCCCTCCTCGCGATAGAGCTGGGTCACGGCGCAGATCGTCCAGACCGCCTCGTCCTCGCCGGCGACCCGGGTGAGGATTTCCGTACCCCGGATATGCAGGCCGGCGGCGCCGCCGACATGGATCTCGTAGCCGCTGTCGACGCAGATCACGCCGATGTCCTTGCAGGTCGCCTCGGCGCAGTTCCTGGGGCAACCGGACACGCCCATCTTCACCTTGGCCGGGGTCCAGGATCCCCACATGAACTTCTCCAGCCGGATGCCGAGGCCGGTGGAGTCCTGGGTGCCGAACCGGCACCAGTCCGTGCCGACACAGGTCTTCACCGTCCGCAGTCCCTTGGCGTAGGCGTGGCCCGAGACCATGCCGGCGGCGTTGAGGTCGGCCCAGACGGCGGGCAGGTCGTCCTTCTTGACGCCCAGGAGGTCAATGCGCTGGCCGCCGGTGACCTTCACCGTCGGGATCGCGAACTTGTCGGCCACGTCGGCGATGGCGCGCAGTTCGTTCGGCGTCGTCACCCCGCCCCACATGCGCGGGACCACGGAATAGCTCCCGTCCTTCTGGATGTTGGCGTGGACCCGCTCGTTGATGAAACGCGACTGCTTGTCGTCCCGGTACTCGCCTGGCCAGGCGCAGAGCAGATAGTAATTGATCGCCGGGCGGCAGGACGAACAGCCGTCGGGCGTGGTCCACTCCAGAGCCTGCATCACGGCGGGCATGGACTTCAGCGCCTCGGCCACGATCCGCAGGCGGAGCTCGCCATGGCCGTGGCGGGTACATGTGCAGACGGCCTTCGGCCCGGTCGGGACCTCGAAGCTGTCGCCCAGCGTCAGTTGCAGCAGCTTCTCCACCAGCGGGGTGCAGGTGCCGCATGAGGCCGAAGCCTTGGTGTGGGCGCGCACGGCCTCGAGGGTGTCGAGGCCCTGGCCCTCGATGGCCGCTACGATGGTTCCCTTGCACACGCCGTTGCAGCCGCAGACTTCTTGCGAGTCCGGCATGGCCGCAACGGCCGCCCTAGGGTCCACGCCGCGCAGAGCCTCCGTGATCGCCTGGCCGAAGATCAGGGTCTCGCGCACGTCGCTGACGTCGGCGCCCTGGCGCATCAGGTCGAAGTACCAGCCGCCGTCGGCGGCGTCGCCGAACAGCACGGCGCCGGCGATCTTGCCGTCTTCGATCACCACCCGTTTGTAGACCCCGCGCCCCGCGTCGCGGAACACCACGTCCTCACAGCCCGCGCCGCCGGCGAACCTGCCCGCCGAAAACACGTCGACGCCGGAGACCTTGAGCCGCGTCTGCAGCAACGAACCCTGATAGGCGGCGCCGTCGTCGCCGGTCATCGCCGCCGCAAGCGTGCGGCACATGTCCCAGATGGGCGCCACCAGGCCGTAGGCGATCCCCCGATGCTCGGCGCACTCGCCGATCGCATGGATGGCCGGATCCGAGGTGGTCATCTGGTCGTCGACGACCACGCCGCGATTGACCTCCAGACCGGCGGCCCGCGCGAGGGCGGCGTTGGGCCGGATGCCGACGGCCATCACCAGCACGTCGCAATCGAGAACCCGGCCGTCCTTCAGCTTCAGGCCGGCGACCTTGCCGTCGCGGCCGACGATTTCCTCTGAATCGGCGCCGACGATGGTCTCGACGCCGCGCGCCTTCAGCGCCTCGCGCAGCAGGTAGCTCGCCGACTCGTCCAGCTGGCGCTCCATCAGCACATCCATCAGATGGATGACCGTGGCGTCCATGCCGCGCTGGGCCAGGCCATAGGCGGCCTCCAGGCCGAGCAGCCCGCCGCCGATCACCACGGCCTTGGCGCCCGGCTTGCCGGCGGCCGCCACCATGGCCTCGACGTCGTCGAGATCGCGGAAGGTGATCACCCCGGAAAGCTCCGCGCCCGGAAGCGGCAGGCGGATGGGATCGGAGCCCGTCGCCAGGATCAGCCGGTCATAGGGAACCGCAGGCCCGCCGCTGGCCTCGACCACCCTGGCTTCCCGGTCGATGGCCGTCACCGCGCATCCCGCACGCAGGACGATGCCGTTGTCGCGGTACCATGCCAGGTCGTTGAGGACGATGTCTTCGAAGGTCTTCTGTCCGGCCAGCACCGGCGAAAGCATGATGCGGTCGTAGTTCACCCGCGGCTCGGCGCCGAACACGGTGATCTCATAGCGGTCGGGGTCGCGCTTGAGGATTTCCTCGATGGCCCGGCACCCGGCCATGCCGTTGCCGACGACGACGAGACGCTCCCTGGCCATCACGCCGCAGCCGTCAGGGCGTGTCGCGCATAGAGGAACTTCAGCACTCCGGCGCGCGCGCGCATGTATTCCGGGTCCGACGCCAGCTCCAACCTGCGCCGGGGCCGCGCCAGGTCCACCGTCAGGATGTCGCCGATGGTGGCCGCCGGGCCGTTGGTCATCATCACGATGCGGTCCGACAGCAATGCGGCCTCGTCCACGTCGTGGGTGATCATCAGCACCGTGTTCTTGAGCTTGGCGTGGATCTCCATCACGCTGTCCTGCAGGTGTCCGCGGGTCAGGGCGTCGAGCGCGCCGAAAGGTTCGTCCAGCAGCAGCACCTTCGGCTCCATCGCCAAGGCGCGCGCGATGCCGACCCGCTGCTTCATGCCGCCGGAAATCTCCGACGGCCGCTTGGTGGCCGCATGCGTCATCTGCACCAGCGACAGGTTATGCATCACCCATTCGTCGCGGGCCTTGCGGTCCTTGGTCTTGGCGAAGACCTTGTCCACCGCCAGGCGGACGTTCTCGTAGACGCTCAGCCACGGCAGCAGCGAGTGGTTCTGGAACACCACCGCCCGATCGGGACCAGGCGAGTCGACGGCTTCCCGGTCGACGATCACCGCGCCGGTGCTGATGGGGACGAGGCCCGCCACGACGTTCAGCAGCGTCGACTTCCCGCAGCCGGAGTGGCCGATGATGGAGACGAACTCGCCCTCGTCGACCTGCAGGTTGACGTCGCGGAGCACCTCGGACGTCAGGCCGAAGGTGACGCCGAGATGTTCGATGGAAAGGAATGCTTTGGCCATTGATCGATCCCTTCGGTTCAGGAGGCCGAGGCGCCGCGCGACACCAGGTGGCCGGCGAAGGCCACGGCGCGGTCCAGGCAGAAGCCCACAAGGCCGACCCAGACCAGGGCGACCACGATGTCGGAGATGCGCGAGGAGTTGTACTGGTCCCAGATGAAGAACCCGACGCCCACGCCGCCCAGCAGCATCTCGGAGGCGACGATGGCCAGCCAGCTCATGCCGATGCCGATGCGCAGGCCGGTGAAGATGTAGGGCGTCGCCGCCGGCAGCAGCACCTTCCAGAAGTGCTCCATCGGCGACAGGCTGAGGACCCGGCTGACGTTGATGTAGTCGGCCGGAATGTTGCGGACGCCCACGGCGGTGTTGATGATGATCGGCCAGATCGAGGTGATGAAGATCACGAACAGCGCCGACGGATTGGCTTCGCGGAAGACCGCCAGCGAGATCGGCAGCCAGGCCAGCGGCGGCACCGTCCTCAACACCTGGAAGATCGGATCGATCGACCGGTGCGCCCAGCGGTTGGCGCCCACCAGCACGCCCAGCGCCACGCCCACCACCGCCGCCAGCGAGAAGCCGAGACCCACCCGGCTGAGGCTGGTGGCGACGTGCCAGAACAGGCCCTTGTCCACCCCGCCGCGATCGAAGAACGGGTTGACGATGAGCTCGCGCGACTCCGTCCAGATCAACGACGGCGCGGGCAGGCCGCTCGTCTCACCGCCTGCGAGCCCCTGCCAGAGGGCCAGGAGCGCGCCCAACGCCACCAGCGGCGGCAGGACGAGCGCCGCCGTCTGGCCGAGGCTTCGCAAGGTCTGCGCCCGCCACTTCGGCGCCGGGCGCGATAGCCCGACCGTCTTGACCGCAACCGGTTGGGGCGCGGGCGCGACGACCGGTTCGGCATTGTCGAACTTGGGGCTGGGAACGCTCATGGAGCTCTCCTTGGCAGTTTGGATCAGACGAGCTTCTTGATCGGCTGGCTGGCGAGGTAGGCCGAGGGGTTGGACGGGTCGAACACCTTGCCGTCGAAGAACTTCTCGACGCCGCGGTTGTCGCCGGCCGGCGCCGCGACGCCCAGGTCCTTGGCCGCCGCACGCCAGATGTCGGCGCGGTTCACCTTATTCACCAACGCCATCTTGTTTGTCGCCGCCGGCAGCACGCCCCAGCGGACGTCCTCGGTCAGGAACCACAGATCGTGCGATTTCCACGGGAAGGAAGCGTTGTTGGCCCAGAACTTCATCACGTGGCCCGAGCCCTTCACCGCCCGGCCGTCGCCGTAGTCGATCGTGCCCTGCAGCCTGGGCAGGATGTCGCCGATCGGCACGTTGATGTACTGCCGGCCCGAGACGATGGAGCACATGGCCGCCTTGTTGGCCGCCTTGTCGCACCACATGGCAGCTTCCATGATCGCCGCGGTGATCGCCTGAGCGGCGCGCGGATATTTCGCCACCCAGTCGGCGCGCATGGCGAAGGCCTTCTCCGGATGGTCCATCCAGAGCTCGGAGGTCAGGCAGGCGGTGTAGCCGACCTTCTGGTTGACCAGCTGGCCGTTCCACGGTTCGCCGACGCAGAAGGCGTCCTGGGTGCCGGCCTTCATGTTGGCGACCATCTGGGGCGGCGGGATGACGATGGTGGAGACGTCGGTCTCCGGATTGATGCCGCCGGCCGCCAGCCAGTAGCGGACCCAGAGGTCGTGCGTGCCGCCCCGGAACGTCATGGCGACCTTGGCGATGTTCCCCGCGGCCTTCAGCTGCGCGAACTTGGCCTTGGCGCCGCCGCTGTTGAGGCCGACCTTCACCGCCTTCAGGTCGTTGCCCACCGAGATCGCCTGGCCGTTCAGGTTGAGGCGGGCCAGGAGGGCCATCGGCGTCGGCTTGCCGCCCGTCGCCTGGCCGGTGGTCAGCAGGTAAGGCAGGGGCGACAGGATGTGGGAGCCGTCGATGCCCCCGCTTCCCGATCCCAGCACTAGGTTGTCGCGGACGCCCGCCCAGGAGGCCTGCTTCAGCACCTCCACGTCAGGCATGCCATGCTTGGCGAAGAAGCCGCGCTCCTTGGCGATGATCAACGGCGAGGCGTCGGTGAGCGCGATGAAGCCCAGCTTGGCCTTCGCCACCTCCGGGCCGGCGCCCGCGGCGTGGGCGCCTGAGGGGAAGGCCGCCTTGGCGGCGGCGATGGTGGCCGCCGCGGCGGTCAGCGCGGTGCGGCGGGTCAGGCCAGGGGTCTTCTTGAGATCGTGAGTCATGTAAATCTTCCGTCCACGGATGATCTGGAATTCAGAGCTTGTATTCGAGCGTGAACCACACCTTGGTCCGCGACGGCGGCGGGGCGGCCGTACCGGCCGGAACCGTGCGGGCGCGCTCGAAATCGGCGTACTTGAGCGCGGCGGTCAGCTTGGGATTGATCGCCGCCTGGATCTGGGCGTCCCATTCCCGGCCAAGGTCGGCCCCGGTGCGCTGGTCGTCGAAGTCGTGGTACCGGACGATCAGGTCGATGTTGTAGAGGTAGGTCGACTTGAAGCGCGGCTTGACGTTGACGCTGAAGTTCAGGTCCTCGATCCCGTCGACGAAGCCCTTGTTGCCGCCCAGCGGCTGGACGAAGGCGTCGGCCCAGCCCTGGAAGGCGTGGGTCGTGGCGAGCGGCGTGGTGAAGCCGCGGGTTCCGTTCCCCTCGAGCGATTCCCACGACACCTTGGCGGTATAGATGTCGAACGTGCCGGCGAGGTCGAAGCCGAAATAGTCCAGGCCGTAGGGCGCGGTGTTGCCGTGATACTCGTTCTGCCGGGCGTAGGTGGCGTTGTAGGCCAGCTGATAGAGACCCAGCCACGTCTTGCCGGACACCTTCAGGCCCTTGGTGATCGAGGAATTGGCCGCCGAGTTGGAGAAATCCAACGCATAGACGAAACCCTGCAACCGCAGTTGCTCGGCCGGCGACCATGTCAGCGTGGCGATGTGGCTGTCGGAGTCCCAGTCGCGCAGCTCGCCCAGCACCCGGTTGACGTGGAAGATGTAGGCGTAGGTCGCCTTGAAACGGCCGAACGCCATGTCGGCGCGCACGGCGTCGAAGGTCTGCTCGTCCTGGCGCCAGCCGACGTTGCCGATGAAGCGCTGATCCTCGATCAGGATGCGCTGGCGGCCAACCGTCGCCTGGAACATGGCGCTGGGCGTCCAGGTCAGCTGAAGGCGGTTGAGCTCGGTCACCTCCGGATCGTTGATCAGCGGGTAGCGGGCCTTGTCGGCGCCGTTCAGCGGCGGCGTCGTGGCGCCGGGCACATTGACGGCGTAATGTTCGGGGCCGGCCTGCCGGACGTCCTCGAACTCCACCAGTCCCTTGACGCCGTGCCATTCCAGCGTCTCCCACCCCAGGCGGGTGCGGACCGTGAAGGCTTCGGCGTCCTTGGTGAGCACCGCGGTCTTCTTCTGGTCGACCGTTTCGTAGCGCCCGCGCACCTCCAAGAGCAGCTTGCCCCCGGCGATGGCGTCGCTGATGGTCAGGGCCGGCGCCGGCGGCGCGGCTTCTGCGGCCGGCGGCGCTTCCACCGGCAAGGCCGCCGGCTCGCCATCGCCCAGGCCATCTGCGGCGGGCGCCATATCCGGTTCCGGCGTCGCGACCTGAGCCGCTGCGCCGCCGCCCCAGGCCAGCGCCGCCACGGCGGTCGTCCAAACCAACGCCTGCTTCAATCTCTTCATGCCTCATCCCCCGACAGGCCAAAAAAAACGCCCGGCAAGGCGTGAGCCTTGCGCGGACGTCGGTGTCCTCGTGAAAACCGGCGCCAACGCCGGCGACCCTCTCAGGCCTTCGCGGAACATCATCGTCCCGCGTCGGGAGGAAGGTGGCCGCCTGCTCGGCCCCTGGGCAATCGGGAATGAAGCCGCCTGCTCAGAAAACGACGTTATCACTCTAGATGCTCACGTGCTGGGCGCCTATTTCTGCTGCACCGCACAATGATTAAGCGCCGAGCCCCGATTCAGGGGTCAGGCGGCCGATTTCGAATCCCGCTGCGTACCGCCCAGGCTGGGCCGCATCGAAGGATCTGCCATCGAAAAACAGGTCCGACGCCATGGCGATCGGCGCGGTCGCCTCGTCGAGAACCCAGGGGGCGACGTGCAGACCCTCGACCTTCTCGTCCACCAACGGCGCCGGCGCGCCAAGCTCGGCGGCGGCGGCGCGGTAGAGGTCGGGGCGATAGACGGCCTCCGCCGCCGCGGCGATGTCGATGGACGGATCGATCTGGCCCCACCGCAGCATCTGGGTGAGGAACCATACGGCATGGCTGCGCCACGGGAAGCTCGCCGCGTAGCGATGGTAGATGATGTAGTCGAGGCTGTCGGGCCCGGGCTCGCTTGGCGCATAGGACGGCGAGCCGACCAGCGAACTGGCCACCACGTCATACGGCGCGTCCACATAGGAAGGCGACGACAGCAGCCCGGCGAGTTCCCCGCGATTGCCCGGTTCGTCGGCCCATGCGCCGGCCTTCAGCAGCGCCCGCAGCATGGCGTTCAGCGTCTGCGGCCGGCGCCTGGCCCAGGCCTCGGTGACGCCGAACACCTTGTCGGGCCCTCCGCGCCAGACCTCCGAGGCGTAGATCATGATCTCGCCATGGCCCTGGGCGACCGACAGCGCGTTCCACGGCGCGCTGACGCAGAAGCCGTCGATTTCGCCCGACGCCAGCCGCGCGGCCATGCGCGGCGGGGGCGTCACCACGATCCGCAGGTCGCGGTCGGGGTCGATCCCGGCCTCGGCGACCCAATAGCGCAGTTCGTAGTTATGCACTGAGAACGGGAAAACGACGGCGAAGGTCAGCAAGGGCGCGCCAGCTTTGCGCCTGGCTTCGATCAAGGCTTTCAAAGGTCCGGCTGAACGCGGCCGCTCGGCCATCCCTTCCGGATCGAGCTCGCGCATCGCCCGGGCGAGCGCATTGGACACCGTAATCGCGCTGCCGTTGAGGTTCAGCGACAAGGGCGTGACCATCGGCGTGCACTCGCCGCAAACGCCCAGGCTGACGGCAAGCGGCATGGGCCCCAGCATGTGGGCGCCGTCGAGCGCGCCCATGGAAACCTTGTCGCGGACATTGGCCCAGGAGGCTTCCCGGCTCAGGTCGACGTTGAGTCCCTCGTTCTCGAAGAACCCCTTCTCCTTGGCCACCACCAGAGGCGCGCAATCATTGAGGGCGATGAAGCCCAGACGCAGGTCGGCTTGCTCCAGGCTCACGCTTTATCTCCCTTGAGCACGCCGGCGAAGGTCAGCAGATCGGCGGCGACCGCGCCGAGCGGCCGGCCGGTGTCCATGGCGAGCTTGCGAAGCAGTCGGTAGGCTTGGTCCTCGTCCATGCCGCGATCCTTCATCAGAAGGCCCTTGGCGCGCTCGATGGCCTTGCGCGACGCCAGATCGGCCTTGGCCTTGTCGAGATCGGCGCGAAGCTTCTGCATCAGCTCGAAGCGGCTCATCGCCACCTCCAGCACCGAGCGGACCCGCCGGGCGGAAAGGCCGTCCACCACATAGGCCGCGACGCCGGCCTCCACCGCGGCCTCGGCCAGACCCGGCGAAGAGCGGTCGACGAACATCACCACCGGGCGCGGATTGCCTTCGGTGGCCTCACGCAGGCTCTCCAACGTGTCGCGGTCCGGGCTTTCGCAGGCGATGACGATCACGTCCGGCGCCAATCGTTCGAGGTCGGCTTCGATTTCCTCGAAGCTGCCGACTCGCTTCACCTCGAGCGGCCGGACATGCCTCAACCCCTCGGCGACGAGCGCCGCGCGGGCCTCGTCTGGGTCGATGATCAGAACTCTCATCCGGTCTCAGCCGCCTTTTCTGGCGCGAACAACGCTGCAGGCCGGCCGACGCGCAACCTTTTGCGGCGAAAATTGCCTGACTAGGCGTCAGGCGCCCATTTCGTAGGCGCCGCGCAGCCACGCCTATCAGGCTCTACGGAGGGCCCGAGCGGCTTCGCAGCCTGACAGCGAACGCGCCGGCCGACCTACACCCTGGCTTCCACCCTTGCTATGGCGATTGCGATCGGCTCGCCCCTGAACGGAGAGCCCCCGTCGGCGTTGTTGTCGGATCCGCCATGGCCTGGAACCGCAGGAATGTCCGACTATGACCTCTACTACTGGTCCGTGCCGTTTCGCGGTCAGTTCGTGCGCACCGTCCTGGCCCATGCCGGCAAGACGTGGACCGAGGCAGGCGACGCCGCGATCTCAAGGCTGATGGCCGGGCCGGTCGAGGACATGCCGATCCCGTTCATGGGTCCGCCCGTTCTGGTCGACAAGAAGGCCGGCTTCGCGATCGCCCAAATGCCCGCGATCGTCCTCTATCTGGCTGAGACGCTGGACCTCATGCCCGCCGCCCCGCCCCTGCGCGCCTCGACCATGAAGATCGTCAACGACGCCAACGACGTGATCGACGAGATCACCCTGGATGGCGGCCGCGAAATGTGGGCGGAAAAGCGCTGGCGGGATTTCGTCCCGCGCCTGGAGAAATGGATGTCGTTGTGGGAGGAAACCGGACGTCGCCACGATCTGGCGGCGGCCTCCGGCTTCATCCTGGGCGGCGAACGACCAGGCCTCGCCGACGTCGTGACGGCGACCCTGTGGTCGACCATGGCCGACCGTTTCCGCACCATCGGGGAGATTCTCGACCAAGCCGCGCCCATGACCGCCGCCCTGACGCGGCGGGTCATGGCTCTGCCGCCCCTGGCCAAGCTCGCCGCCAAGTCACGGCGAGACTACGGCGAGGCCTACTGCGGCGGGCAGATCGAGGCCTCGTTGCGCAAGGTGCTGGGCGCCTGACTACGCCGCCTTCGAAAGGCCGATGGCGACGGCTCGGTCAGCGACGGGACTGGAAGGCGGCGATGCGCTGTTCCATGTCCGGGCCCCGTCCGGCGCTGTGGAAGACCTCATGCGCCAACCCGGCCGCCAGCGGCAGGCCGTCGGTTTCGAGCAGCATGCGCTTGTTGGCGCGCTGGCTGTGTGGGGACAGCCCCGCCACCGTGGCCGCGAGGTCCTCCAGCGCCTGCCCGAAAGCCTCGTCGGGCACGCAGACGTTCGCCAGGCCCATGGCCGCGGCCTCCTCGCCGGAATAGGTGCGGCAGGTGAACATCATCTCGCGGGCCTTGTAGGCCCCCACGCGGCGCGGCAGCCGCTGGCTCATCCCCCAGATGGGCGTCATCGAGAACTTGGCGTGGGTGTCGGCGAAACGCGCCGAGGCGGCCGCGACGATCAGGTCCGCGGCGAGCGCGAGTTCCAAGGCCCCGGTGTAGCAATGGCCGTGGACGCCGGCGATCACCGGCTGCGGCAGGGTCGCCAGCGCCTCGATCACATGCGCCTGGTAGTTCGGCCGGTCGTGGGCCTTGCCCGCGGCGATGCCCTGCAGATCGTTGCCCGCCGAGAAGCAACGGCCGGCGCCGCGGATCACCACCGCGTTCACCGTGCTGTCGGCGGCGATGTCTGCAATGTGCTGCTCCAGTTCCTCGAACAGCTCCACCGTGAGCGCATTGAGCTTGTCGGGCCGGTTCAGCACCAGCTTCGCCACGCCCCCGGCGTCCTCGCGAACGACCAGCGCTTCCATGTCGCCCTCCCCGTTTTTCGGACTACCGACGCCCGCCCAGCACGCGCCGGGCGATGGCCTGGCGATGCACTTCGCTCGGCCCCTCGTATATTCTCATGATCCGGGCCCGCTGCCACAGGTGGAACAGCGGCATCTCCTTGGTCATCCCGAGCGCGCCCAGCGTCTGCATCGCATGATCGCAGGCGTCGTAGGCCAGTTCGGTCGCATAGACCTTGACCATGGAGGCCTCGTGCCGGACGTCCTCGCCCCGGTCGACCTTTTCCGCAGCGTCATGGATCATCAGCCGCGCGGCGTGCATCCGGGTGGTGATGTCGGCCACCCACCACTGGATCGCCTGGCGGTCGGCCAGCCGCTCGCCGAACGTGACCCGCTGGCGCGCGTGGTCGCACAGGATCTCCAGCGCCCGGCTCGCCATGCCGACGCAGGTGGAAGCCATCTCCAGGCGCCGGGTGATCAGCCGCAGCTGCATCGGCGCATAGCCGGCCCCGACCTCTCCCAGCACGGCGCCTTCCGGCAGCCGGCAGTCGTCGAAGACGATCTCGTAGGTCAGCGTGTCCCCCACCATCGGGATCGCGCGCTCGATGATGAACCCTGGCGCGCCCTTCTCGACGATGAACGCGGTGATGCCGGCCTGGCGGGCGTCTTCGCCCACCCGCGCCATGACGATCGCGAAGTCCGCCTGCGCAGCGTTGGTGATCCAGATCTTGCGCCCGTTCAGCGTCCACCCCTCGGCGGTGCGTTGGGCCCGCGTCGTCAGGCTCGCCGGATCGCCGCCCGCCCCAGGCTCCGAGATCGCGATGCAGGAGACCATTTTCCCTTCGATATAGGGCTTCAGGTAGCGCTGCTTCTGTTCCGGACTTCCCACCGCCGCCAGCATGCGCAGATTGGGGGTGTCCGGCGGCAGGATGAAATGGGTGGTGGTCCGCCCCATCTCCTCGGCGACGACCGCCATGGTGACGGCCGGCAGGTCGAGGCCGCCGAATTCCTCCGGCGCATCGAGGCCCCAGAGCCCCAGATCCTTCGACACCGTCCGAAGATGTTCGTACTGCTCCGCCGTCAGGGCCGATCCGTCGTCGCCGGCGGTCTGCTGGAGGGCGACCTGGGCTTCCAACGGCATCAACTCGCGCTCGACGAACTTGCGGATCGTGTCGCGGATCATCCGCGTCTGTTCGTCCAGCTGCATCGCTTTCCCTCCCCGCCGTGATCAAATGCGAAAAATGCGTTCGGCGTTTGCGTCGAACGTCGCATCCCGTTCTTCGGACGTATAGCCGGCGACGGCCCGTCGATAAGTGCGAAATAGCTTCGGGAGGGTCGCGACCCGGCGCGCGACGTGGAAACCACCGCCGGGCATGCAGCGTCTTGGCCCGAAACGCCCCGGCGCGACCGTTCCGTCGGCCTAGACGTCGGCCCACATGCGGATGAGGTTGTGATAGATGCCGGCCAGGCTCACGAGCGGCTCGGCCGATTGCCCGACGCTGGGCGTCAGGCTCTGGATCGCGAGGTCCATATCGTAGAGCAGCGCCCTGCGCTCGTCGGACCTGATCATCGATTGCGCCCAGAAGAACGCCGCCCACCGCGATCCGCGGGTGATCGGCGCCACCCGATGCAGGCTCGACGCCGGATAGAGGATGGCGTCGCCCGCGGCGAGCTTCACCGCGTGCTCGCCGTAGCTGTCTTCGATGATCAATTCCCCGCCTTCGTAGTCGGCGGGGTCGCTGAGGAAGAGCGTCGCCGAGAGGTCGGTTCGATACCGCACCGGCCCGGCGAAGCGGATCGCGTTGTCGATGTGGGTGTCGAACGCCATCCCGACGTCGTAGCGGTTGAAAAGCGGCGGGAAGACCCGCAATGGCAGGCCCGCCGATATGAAGGTCTGATGCTGGCCCAGGGCGCCCAGGATCATCTCCCCCAGGTCGCGCGCTTCCGGCGCGTCCTGGGGGACCTGAAGATTGCGCTTGGCCTGCGCCGACTGCGTCCCGGCCGTGGCGCGGCCATCGACCCAGTCCAGGCCCTCCAGGACGCTGCGGCAGCGGGCGACCTGCTCAGGGTTCAGGACGCCCTCGATCTGCACCAGCATCCCAGCAGTTCTCCGTCAGAAGGTGGCCCCGAGCGACACGATCACCGTCCGCCCGGCCGCCGGCACCGCACGATTGCCGAACACCTGGGTGTAGTTCAACTCATTGGTGATGTTGTAGACGTTCAGCCCGACCCGGTAAGCGCCGAACCTGTAGCTGGCGAAGGCGTTGACCGTCACGCCGCCCGGGATTTCCGGCAGCCGCGCAGCGGTCAGCGTCGCGCGATCGGCGTAGCTGACGCTGCGGGGCGTGTAGCCCCCATGGATCTTGCTCTGATAGGTGACGTCGCCGCCCACCGACAGGCCCTCGACCAGGTCGCCCAGGTCGTAGTTGGTGTAGAACGACGCCGAGTTCTTCGGCACGAAGATCACCTGGTTGCCGACCGCGACGGTGTTCAACACCGGGACGGCCGTCGTCACGCCCACCGGGCAGACGATGCCCGTCGGCGTCCCCGTCGTGCTCGTGGGCACGGCGCAGTTGGTGTAGGATTCCTTGATCTTGGCGTCGAGGTAGGTGTAGCCCGCGCTGATCGTCCAGGCTGGCGTGATCTTGCCGATCAGGCCCAGTTCGACACCCTTGACCTCCTGCTTCTCGCCCGACTGCGCCAGCAGGAACCCGGTCGCCGGATCGGCTTGCAGGGCGTTGTCCTTCTTCACGTTGAAGACCGAGGCGGTGAAGGAGAGGCGGGTGTTGGGGATGCCGACCTTGGCGCCGGCTTCCCAGATCTTGCTGACTTCGGGGTCCAGGTCCTTGGCGGAGATGGCGACCGCGCCGCTGGAGCCTGAGTTGGTGATCGAAGTGCCCTGCGGGGTCTCCGAGCGACCCCAGGAGGCGTAGAAGGTCTGGTTGTCGGAGGGCTCGAACACCACGCTGACGCGGGGGCTCTTCAAGGTCGACTTGACCTTCAGCCCGCCCACCGGCGAAGCGGCCCCGGTGACGAGCAGGGTGTCGAGTTGTGCGGTGTAGCGATCGACCCGCATCGACCCGATCACCGAAACCGCGTCCGTCAACCACAGGCGGTCAATGAAGAAGGCGCTGACGTCGGTGCTCTCGCCGTGGGTCTCCAGCACCCCTGTCGCGGTCAGGTTCGTGAGCACGCTGCCGCCCAGGACGTTGGTGGAGCAGTTGCCCACCGAGGGCGCCGGGCAGGTGATGTTGGCGCCAGGCACGGGCCGGAACAGGGTGTAGCCGGCCGGGAAGTTCGGGTTCGGATTGACGATCGGATGCGGCATGTTGGGCCGCGTCGTGACCCCCGGCGGCAGGGTGTAGGCGAAATAGTTCTTGTCGTTCGACTGCTTGGAAAGGTCGATGCCGACGATCAGCTGATTGCGCAGCGCGCCGACGTCATAGTCGAGCCGCGCGGTGGAGACGTTCTGCACGCCCCAGGAGTCGGAGTCATAGGGGCCGGTCCCGCCGATCCCGCCGTTGGGCTCGGTCGCCGGGTTGCCGTCGAACAGCGCCGTGGTGCAGGCCGCGTTGCACTGGTCCAGCGTCGAGTACTGGAAGTAGCGCGTATAGACCCCGTAGCGGGTATCGGAGGTCAGCGTCACCTTGTCGTTGACCGTGTGGGTCAGCCGCGCCGTCAGGACGTCGGCGTTGGTGCGGTCCACGTCGTCGCGGAAGCCCAGGAAGTTCGAGCGGTCCACGCCGACGCCATACTCCGTCGCCGGCTTGGCGATGATGTCGCCGGGCTTTTGCACGATGATGATGCCGTAGTCGGGGCGGCGATTGTCGTGCTGGTGCAGGTAGGTCAGCGTCAGGCTGGTGTCCGTGCCCAGGCCGAAGCCGACGCTGGCCGCCGCGCCCCAGCGCTTGGACTTGATCAGGTCGCGGTCGACCACGCCGGTCGAGCTCGCCATCACGTTCAGCCGCACGGCGCTGGTGTCGCTGAACTGGTGGTTGATGTCGGCCAGGCCACGGTAGTAGTCGCCGTTGCCGGCATAGACGTCGAAGCTCATCTGGTCGTTCAGCATCGGACGCTTGGAGATGGTGTTGATCACCCCGCCGGTCGTGCCGCGGCCGAACATGGCGCCCGACGGTCCCTTCAGGACCTGGACCTCCTCATAGTTGAAGCTGTCGCGGGTGTAGTTGCCGAAGTCGCGCAGGCCGTCGACGTAGATGTCGTCCTTGGCGTCGAAGCCGCGGATCTTGAACTGGTCGCCGCTCACCGTGCCGCCTTCGCCGATGGCGATGGTGATGCCGGGCACGTTGCGGAGCGCCTGCTCCAGGGTGTTCGTGCCCTGGGCCTTCAACTGGGCCTGGCCGATGACGCTGACCGCCTGCGGCGTATCCTGGATCGTGGTCGGCAGGACCGAAAGACCGGTCTCGGCTTGGAGCACGTCATGCCCGCCGTTGACCAGGATACCGGAAACCTCCCTGCCGTCGGTGGCTTCCGAGGCGATGGCCGATTGCCCGCCGGTCGCCAGGGCGAACCCGGCGATCGCCGCCACGCCATAGGCGATGCGCGCCTTGCGCACCTTCGCATACCCGATCACGCCGTCTTGTTTGCGCCGCACGATTGTCCCCTCTGCGCCCATAACTTGCTATTGCGAAGCGCTCTTAATTGCAAAAACCGGGGATGGCAATGCGAATGAATTGCAAGTTGCCTTGCTTCGGGCAGGGAAGGGTCAGAATGGGGATTCTCGGGTGACGCCGGGCCCGACCGGCCGCCGCCTCCGAGGGTTTCGGCTCAGGCCTGGGCCGGCGCGGCGGCCTGCAGGGCCTCGGGCTCGGGTCGGGCGCCGTAGCGCCGCGCCAGCACCGCGCAGACGATCAGCTGCAGTTGATGGAAAAGCATCAGCGGCAGCACGATCAACCCCAGCTGCGGCCCGGCGAACAGCACGCTGGCGATCGGCAGGCCGCTGGCGAGCGACTTCTTCGAACCGCAGAACTGCAGGACGATCTCGTCCTCGACGCTCAGCCGCATCAGGCGCCGGGCGATCACGGCGGTGAGGAACAGGGCGAGCGCCAGCAGCACGGCCAGCAGCCCGAACAGGACGACCAGATCCCGCAGCTCGATCTGCCGCCAGATGTGGTCGACCATCCCCTTGGAAAAGGCGACGTAGATGATCAGCAGAATGGAGCCGCGATCGGCATAGCCGAGGACCTGCTTGTGCTTCTGCACCCAGGCGCCGATCCAGCGCCGCAGCAGCTGGCCGGCGAGGAACGGCGCCAGCAGTTGCAGGACGATGTCGCGGAAGACGCCGAACGAAAGCTGGGCGCCCTGGGTGTGCAGCAGCCAGCCGGCCAGCAGCGGGGTCAGGAAGATGCCCAGGATGTTCGACGCCGAGGCGGCGCAGAGGGCGGCTGCGACGTTGCCGCGCGCGATCGAGGTGAAGGCGATGGACGACTGGACGGTGGACGGCAGGACGCAGAGGAACAGCAGGCCGGTGGCGAGCGCCGGCGGCAGGCTGTCGCCCGCGGCGAACTTCAGGCCGAGCCCGAGAACGGGAAAGAGCGCGAAGGTGCAGAGCAGCACCGCCAGGTGCAAGCGCCATTGCCGCAACCCGTCCCAGGCCGCGCGAGGCGAAAGTCGAGCTCCGTAGAGGAAGAACAGGAAGACGATGCCGGCGTCGGCGGCGACGTCGGCGACGACCGCGCCCTGCCCCCGGGCTGGAGCCAGCGCGGCGATCCCCACCGTGGCGAGCATCAGGGCGATGTAGGGATCGAAGGCCTTACGCAATCGGTCCAGCATGGCGGCCTCCTGAATCTGGCCCGTGGTCGCCCGAACGGCGTTGATTGTGAAGTCCGCTCGCCGTGCTGACTGTTATCTGAAAATGCGATGGGCGTCTGGAGGCCGAGCGCATCCACATCTCCGCGTCGATACGATGAGCCGGACGATATCGAGCGGCTGATCGGCGCGCCGACGTCCTAGGGGACTTCCGGCTTGGCGGCGGCGGCTAGGTCGTCGAGCGCGTTCATCTTCGCGATCTCCCGCCCGAACTCCTCGTCGCTGATCGACTTGCGCGCCACCAGCAGGCTGCAGCCGATGTGATCGACGATATAGGCGCCGGTGGAGCCGGACCACCATCGATCCAGCAGATTGCGCCGCCGATGCCCCACCACGACGAGATCGGCGTCGACCTGGCGCGCGAACTCGCCGATCTGCTGGGCCGGCTCGCCGCGAACCACCTTGCCCTTTGGGGTGAAGCCGAGCTGGCGAAGCCTGGCCAATCCTTCTTCCAGCACCCGGCCATAGGCGTCGGCATGGCTCGCCGCGGCGCCCGGCTGGGCGCCTTCGGCGAAGGCGACCGCCGTGGAGTCGGCCAGAACCGAGAGGAGGAAGACCTCCGCATGATATCGCTTCGCGAGCAGCGCCCCCTCACGCAACGCCGAACGCCCTTCGACAGTGTTGTCGAACGCCAGGACGATACGTCGATACATGTGCCCTCCATGGGGGAAGCTTGAAACTCCGGCGATCACGCTACGCCGGAAAGCCCTTAACAGCCTAGCTTAGTTGACGGTCACGACCTCGTCAGGCGGCGTCATCGCGCAGCCGATCGGTCTGTCCTTCTCAGAGGGCCGGCGCGTTCTGCTCGCCGCGCACGAGGCGTCCCGGCAGCGCGCCGGTGTGAACGCCGCCGCGGTAGGTGACCTCGCCGCCGACGATGGTGGCGACATAGCCGTCGGCCCCCTGGCTCAGCCGCTTGCCGCCGGCGGGCAGGTCGCGAACCACACTGGGCGCGTGGAGCCTCAGGCCCGGCAGGTCGATGACGTTGACGTCGGCCTTGTAGCCGACCCGCAACTGGCCGCGGTCATTCAGGCCCGCCGTTCGCGCCGGCACGGCCGTCAGCGCGCGGATGGCGTCGGGCAGCTCGTGCTTTTTCGCGCCCACGGCGTCGCGCACCCAGCTCTGCAGATAGGACGTCGGAAAGCTCGCGTCGCAGATCATCCCGTAGTGGGCGCCGCCGTCGCCCAGGCCAAACACCGTCTGCGGGTGAGCGACCATCTCGCGCGCCGCATCCAGGTTGCCATCGCGATAGTTGGCGCCCGGGTGGAAGAGGATCGCCCGCCCCTCGTTCTCCAGCAGCAGGTCGTAGACGTACTCGTGGGGGCTGATCCCGCACAGCGCCGCCCGCCGCTTGATCATGTCCTGCGGGTCCGGCTCGTAGTCGGGCGGGTCGCCCATGACGTAGGCGAAGCGGAATGCGTTGGCGAGCTTCACATACCCCGGGTTCGAGTGGACGGGCTGCTCGGACAGCAGTTGCGCGCGCATCGCCGGATCGCGCATCGCCGCGACTTTCTCGGCCAGCGGCAGGTCGGCGAGGGCTGCGAAGCTGGGGTGGAACGAGAACGGGTGGAACGAGAGGTCCAGCCCATAGAGCACGCCCACGGGGCGCGGAAACACCTGGGCCTTGATCGCCACACCGTCGGCGCTGGCCTGGTCCAGCAAGCGCAGGACGTTGCGCCATCCCTCCGGGTCGCCGGTCTGCATCTGCAACAGCGAGAAAGACAGCGGCCGCTCGGCCGCCTGGGCGAGGCGCCGCATCAGTTCGAACTCGGCCTCGATGTCGCCGTCGATGTCGCCGATCAGCTGATAGACGCCGCCGCCGGCGTCCTTCAGCCCGTCGGCCAGGGCCATCAGTTCGGCTTCTTTCGAAAACAGGCTGGGGGCGAGATCGCCCTTGCGGGTCCGGTGAAACAGGTTGCGGGATGTCGAGACCCCCAGCGCGCCCTCGCGCACGGCCTCGGCGGTCAGGGCGCGCATCTGCGCCAGGTCCGCCGGCGTCGCAGGTTCGTCGCGCGTCGCCCGCTCGCCCATGACGTAGACGCGGAGCGCGGAGTGCGGAAGCTGCGCGGCGACATCGATGTCCAGCCGCCGTTGGTCGACGGCGTCGAGGTATTCCGGGAAGGTCTCCCAGTTCCACGGCAGCCCCGCCGTCATCACCACCTCGGGGATATCCTCCACCCCTTCCATCACCTCCACCAGCAGGGCGTGCTCGTCAGGCTTGCAGGGCGCGAAGCCGACGCCGCAATTGCCCATGACCGCAGTGGTGACTCCGTGACCCGAGGACGGAGTCAGGCGATTTGCCCAGGTGACCTGGCCGTCGTAGTGGGTGTGCAGGTCCACGAAGCCGGGGGTGACGATCCGCCCGCGGGCGTCGATCTCCTCGCGGCCCGCACCCAACCCCTGGCCGATGGCGGCGATCAGGCCGTCGCGGATGGCCACGTCGCCGACCTGGGCCGGGCGCCCCGAACCGTCGTGGATTTCGCCGCCACGGATGACGATGTCGAACTCAGCCATTTGTGTTCTCCGCCCTTGTTCTTTTTCTTTCCAGCAACATCGCCGTCGACGATCAGCCGCACCGTCCCCTTGCCCGATGGCGAGATGTCGGGATCGCCTGGATCAGCGGCGACTGCCGTCAAGACATGCTCCTCGCGGCGGATTACAGATGACATTATCCCGCAATCTTGATCGGCGCCAACGCAGCCGCACGCAACGTGGCGCCTGATCGCGGCCGAAACTCAGTCGCTGAAGGGATGCGGCAGTTGACCCGCCTTGAAGAGGATCACCGGGTTCTCGTCATAGTCGCCCATCTCGGTGTCGGCGGTGGCGGAGAACGCCACCACGCCCAGGCGAAGGGGCGCCAGGCGCTCGGCCTTGCGGCGCGCGTCCTCGGCGGTCTTGCAGCCGACCTGCTGTTCAGCCTTCAGGGCCTTGCCCCGGCCGGCGACATAGGCCTGGACGATATGGACGGTCTCTTTGGTCATGCCTCACGCAGGCGCTGATTGCGCCTGGGGGTCAAGCTGCGGCCGCCACGCGCAGCGGCGGCGCTAGAACTCGACGTCGAGTTCCTCGACCTCGTCGGGCTCGGTCAGGGCCGCGGCGATCCACTCGCGCATGTAGGGCAAGGCCAGGATGCGGTCGCGGTAGCCTGCGCAGACGGGGTCCAGCGCGACGTCATAGGTGGAGAACCGCGTGCAGACCGGCGCGTACATGGCGTCGGCGACGCTGAGTTCGCCGAACAGGAAAGGGCCCGCGGACGCCGCCAGCTGCTCGCGCCAGATGGCGATGATCCGATCGATGTCCATCTGGGCGCCGGCCCAGACCTTGAAGCCGGGATGCCGCGCCTTGAGGTTCATCGGCAGGGCCGCGCGCAGGTTGGCGAAGCCGGAATGCATCTCGCCGCAGATCGCACGACAGCGGGCGCGCTGGTCGCGTTCGGCCGGCAGCAGGCCCGCCTCCGGCCTCAGTTCGTTCAGGAACTCCGCGATCGCCAGGGTGTCCCAGACCTCGACGCCGTCATAGGTCAGGCAGGGGGTCAGGAACGACGGCGACAACAGCAGCAGTTCCGCCCGCGCCGAGACGTCGTCCAGCGGCAGCATGACCGTCTCGAACTCGAGGTCTGCGAACTTGCAAAGCAGCCAGCCGCGCAGGGACCAGGAGGAATAGTTGCGGCTGCTGATGGAAAGCGAAGTCTTGGCCATGCGGTTTCGGGTCTCTTGGCTGGCGCGCTGTCGTTGGCGTAGCGCCCCTGGCGGACCGACGTCCAACCCGCGTCGCCCGCCCGACCGGCGCGGTTGCATTTGATCTGTTTTTAGGCGCCGCCGGCATGGGCCCGCCCCGCACCCACGCATTCGCGACGCAAGGCGGCGCTGTGGTCGACAAATCCGGTCCCCACGGCGACTTCGCGGCCGGAAGCTGCTGGATGTCGGCTGCGGCTGAACACGAGGACGAATGCGTTATAGAGCGTTCCAGACCATGACGGACCTCATGGCGCCGGCCAGGATGGCGGCGGATCTGACGACCAGGGCGTTGTCGTTCGGCCCGCCGTGGCTGCGCCAGACGCCCTTGCTCGCGCCGGCCGCGGCGGGCTGGGAAATGCTGGCCCGCACCAAGCTGACCCATCAGCGCCCCGACTATGGCCTGACCAGCGTCCGCATCGCGGGCGAGGATGTGCCGGTGCGCGAGGAGCTGGTGGTCAACACCGCCTTCGGCGACCTTGTCCGGTTCCGCAAGGAGACGACGCTCGACCAGCCGCGGCTGCTGCTGGTGGCGCCGCTGTCGGGCCATTTCGCGACGTTGCTGCGCGGCACGGTGGAGACCCTGCTGCCGGATAACGACGTCTACATCACCGACTGGCGCAACGCCCGCGACGCGCCGCTGGCCGCCGGGGCGTTCGGGTTCGACGAGTACATCGAGCACGTGATCGCCTTCCTGGAGACCATCGGTCCCGGCGCCCACCTGATGGCCGTCTGCCAGCCTTGCGCCCACGCCCTGGCCGCGGTGGCGATCATGGCCGAGGACGACAACCCGGCGACGCCGGTCAGCATGACCCTGATGGCCGGCCCGGTCGACACCCGCATCAACCCCACCACGGTCAACGACCTGGCGCAGAGCCACCCCATCGACTGGTTCGAAAAGGAACTGATCGCCACGGTCCCGGCGCGATACGCCGGCGCCGGCCGCCGCGTCTATCCGGGCTTCGTCCAGCTCACCGCCTTCATGCTGATGAACATCAATCGCCACGTCGATGCGCACATCGACATCTTCAGCCACCTGGCGACCGGGCGGCGGGACGAGGCCGAAAGCGCGTTCACGTTCTATGACGAATATTTCGCGGTTCTGGACCTCTCGGCCGAATTCTACCTGGAGACGGTCAGCAGGGTCTTCCAGGACCATCTGCTGCCCAAGGGCGAGCTGATCTGGCGCAACCGCAAGGTCGACCCCTCGGCGATCCGCCGCACCGCGCTGTTCACCGTCGAGGGCGAGCGCGACGACATCTGCTCGGTGGGTCAGACGGTGGCCGCCCACGCCCTGTGCGACGGCGTCTTCGCCAACCGCAAGCGTCACCACCTGCAACCCGGCGTCGGGCACTACGGCGTCTTCAGCGGCCGCAAGTGGGCGACGCAGATCTATCCGCTGGTCCGCAACATGATCCAGGCGACGAACTAGCGTCGCGTCGGCCCGGCCCTCATGCGCCGCCACCACCAGTTGTGCGCACCACAGATGCGAATAATCCACAGGCCCCTATGCTTGTGATTTCTTCGTGGAGATTTTCAGGTGCGACACATTTATGTTTCATCTGATCAGATAAAAGTCGCCAGATCGACCTCACTCCAGAATTATTAACCGAACGTTCCTTCCGGATATTTCTATTTAACCAAGCATCTCGCCTATCTCGGCGCGCTCGTTGCACATGTTTCCCCTGAGAGGGGATACCGATTGCTTAAGTCTGTGCGCGTCCCAACCTTGGCGACGGTTGTATGAGGGACTGTTTATGAACAAGATCAATCTTAACGCGCAAAACCTGCTCGGCTTCCGTCTGCAAGCCGGCGACAAGAACACCACCCAAGCCGGCGCCAAGAGCGGCGCCACGGTCGGCGCCAAGGGCGGCGGCGGCGGCGGCGGTGGCGGCCTGGGCGACCTGTTCTGGTGGCTCAAGTAATCCACACTTTCAGGCCCGTCCTCGACGGGCATGACGATGCGACGCCAAGGGTCACCCTTTGGCGTCGTTTTTGTATCCGGACTCCCGAACACGCTCGAAGCGTCGCTTTTTGGGACTTCGATGACAGTCGGTCTTCACTTCCAGCCTGACGCCGCCCGCGCCGTTGAACTCAACGCGCGCATGCATCTCGAACTCGCCGCCAGCCTGCGGCACGTCTGCGAGCAGAGCCGCGGCGTCCTGAAGTTCGACGAAGGGGCGATGGCGAGGCTGCAACAGCGCCTGTCGGACGGCGTCAACTACCCCGCGGCGACCTTCGCGCGCTACTACGAGCTGGTCGACGCCATCGTCGAGGATCGCCTGGATGAGGCCCAGACGCTGTTTCTCGAACTGGGCGAGGCCCAGCCCTGGGACGGCGGCCTGGATGTCAGCGTGCTCGGCTCGCCTGAGCTCGGATCGGAATCCCTGCGCTACACGCGGATGATGAACTCCGACCCTACCCTGGACCTGGGATTCACCGTACCGGCCGATCCCGTCGCCGCGGCCTTTCGCCGGCGCCTCGGCGCGGGCCTGGACCAATTGCGCCGCGGCCTGCCGGAACTGTTCGGCGAGTTCAGCGCCATCGTCCGCCAGATCGTCCTGTGCGGCGGCGATCCGGCCAAGTCCCAGCAGTTCGACGGGGGCTCCCATTTTCGCCTGTGGGGGTCGCTGTTCCTGAACGCCGAGTTCCACCCGACGCCGCTGGCGGTGGTGGAGGTGCTGGCCCATGAGTCCGCCCACAGCCTGCTGTTCGGCTTCTGCACGCAGACGCCGCTGGTGGAGAACGACGAGGCCGAGCGCTTCGCCTCGCCCCTACGCACCGATCCCCGGCCGATGGAAGGCATCTACCATGCGACCTATGTGTCGGCGCGGATGTGCTGCGCCATGACGCAGCTGATCCAGACCGACGTGCTCACCGCCGACGAGGTCGACCTGGCGCGGGCCGCCGCCCTGCAGGATCGCGACAACTTCTACGCCGGCCACGGCGTCGTGGCCGAACACGGGCGGCTCACCGAGATGGGCGCGGCCCTGATGGCGTCGGCCAAGAGCTACATGGACGCCCACGCGTGATCGGCGGCCGCCCATGTCGGTGACCCGCAAGGCGATCGTCGGCGTCGCCTGGACGGCCGGCGCGAGCTGGCTGCAGGTCGGCTTCTCGGCCGTGACCTTCCTGCTGGTGCTGTCGCGCCTGGCGCCGGCCGACCTCGGCCTCTACGGCGTCGCGTCCCTGGCCATCGGCATGGTGCAGTTCCTGTTCGGCGGCCCGCTGAACGAGAGCCTGGAACAGCGCAAGGACCTGCGCGGCGACCACGTCAACGCCACCTTCTGGATCGGCCTGACGGTGTCGGCGGCCTTCATGGCGGCGATCGAGATCTTCGCGCGACCGCTCGCATCCTTGCTGGGCGCTCCGGCGGCGGCGCCGCTGATGATGTGGCTGGCCGCCGCCCTGCCGCTCGGGGCGGCGACCGGCGTCATGCGGGCGCTGGTGGTGCGCGACCAGAGGTTCAGGGAAACGTCCCAGATCAGCACGGCGGCGCGGATCGTCGGCGGCCTCGCGGGCATCGTGGCGATCACCATGGGCGCGGGCATCTGGGCCCTTCTCATCAGCGACCTGCTCTGCCAGGTGATCGAATTCATCGGACTGGCGCGAGCCTCGCGTTTCCGCCCCGGGCCGCCGCGGCGGCTGGGGGCGTTCGCCGACCTCATGAGTTTCAACCTGCACACCTTGGCGACCTACGGCCTCAGCTATCTCGACGGCATCATTCCAAGGCTGCTGGCCAGCACCGTGCTGGGGCCGCAGGGTTTCGGATACCTGATCATCGCCGGGCGCGTGTTCGGCCAGATCAGCGCCCTGGTCCTGGCCCCGCTGGGGGCGGTGACCATGACATCGGTGGCGCGGCTGCAGTCGGAACGCGAAAATCTCGGCAGCCTGGTCCGCGGACTCTATCAGCTGGCCTCCCTCGTCGCCTATCCGGCCTTCCTGGGAGCGATCGTCGTCGTGCCGCCGCTGGCCGCGCTGGCGGGCGAGAAGTGGGTTCCGGCCGTGCTCACCACGCAGATCCTGCTGCTGGTGGGCCTGCGCACCGCCACCGGCGGCTTCAATTTCGGCATCCTGCGCGGCATGGGCCATACGAGCGCGCCGCTGGCGCTGCTGGCGACCGGCGTCATCCTCCAGCTCATCTTCGTGCCCATCGGGGTCCAGTTCGGCGCCGCCGGCGTCGCTGCGGCGCTGCTGGCCCGGACCTACGCGACATGGCCCTTGGGCTGCTGGTTCCTGAAACGGGCCACGGGCGTCAGCATCCGCCAGCAGATCGGCGTCGGAACGCCGGCCTTGGCCGCGGCGCTGCTGATGGCCGCCGCCGGCTGGGCGGCCCTGCGGGGGCTGGGCGCCGAGCCGCCGCTTCTGCAGCTGCTGGGCGCGGCCGGCGTCTGCGCAATCGTCTATCCGGCGGCCCTGGCGCTCGTCTCGCCCGAGGCCCGTCGGCTCATCGTCTCGATCGCCACGACGATCACGGGGCCGCATCGCGGCGACGTGGTCCGGAATTTGAAGGCGGAGCTGGGACTCTAGGATTCTCGAGGACGCATGATCTATCTCCTGTCGACCATCTCGCACAGCTATACGCATCGGACGGTCGCAAGCGATGTTCCTGGCTTCCGGGTCCTGCCCTATCCGGTTGCGCTCGCGCGCAAGAAGCTGGAGCGCGCGACCTATATCTTCACCGACTACGATCGCCTGAGCTTCTGGCAGCTCGAACTGGCCTCCCACCTGTACCGGCAATTGAAGGCGGCCGGCTGCCGCGTGCTGAACGATCCGGGCCGCAGCCTGCAACGGATGAGCCTGCTGCGCCGGCTCTCCTGCGAGGGCGTCAACAGCTTCAAGGCCTGGTTCGCCGAAGACGCCGGCGAGGTCGATCGCTTCCCCGTCTTCCTGCGTACCCAGTCGGCGCATCGCGGCGTGCTGAGCGGCCTGCTCGAGACCCCGCAAGCGCTGCAGACGGCCCTCGATACGCTGCTCGACGAGGGCTACCCGCTGCGCGACCTGATGATCGTGGAATACTGCGCCGAGCCCGTTCGCGGCGACCTTTTCCGCAAGCTTTCGGTCTATCGCATCGGCGAGGCCCTGGTGGCCGCGCCCTGCGTCCACGAACGCAACTGGGCGGCCAAGTATGGCGAAGCCGGCGTCGGCGATCAGGCGCTTTACGACGAGGATTTCCGGATCGTCCGCGACAACCCCTATGCGGCGGAGGTCCAGCGCGTGTTCGACCTGGCCAGGATCGAGTACGGCCGTATCGACTTCGCCATCGTGAAGGGCCGCCCGGAATACTACGAGATCAACACCAACCCCGATGTCCACCCCAGCTTCGAGCATGAGTTCAGAGTGCGGGTCGAGGCGGCGAAGCTCAGCCACGAGCGCCAGATCGAGGCCATCGGCGCGCTGGACGCCACGCCCGCCGGCGATCCGGTGGCGATCACGCCGCATCCGGCGACGGCTGACCATCGGCGCCGCTGGCGCATGGCCCCGGGGTATCAATGGATGCCGTGAACCATCCCCGGGCGGGCGGGCCGGACCTGAGGGTTTCGGTCCTGCTGCCGACGTTCGATCGCGCCGACTACCTGGGCGAGGCGATCGCCAGCGTGCTTGCGCAGACCCATGCGCCGCACGAGGTCATCGTCATCGACGACGGATCGACCGCGGAGACGGCCGGCGTCTGCGCCGCGTTCGGGGATGCGATCAGATATCTGCGAAACGACGAGAACCGCGGCAAGTCGGCGGCGATCAACCGTGGGCTGGAGGCCGCCACGGGGGCGTTCATCTGGGTGATGGATGACGATGACCTGGCGCCGCCGGAGGCGCTGGCCACCCTGATCGCACCGATGGCGCGCGCGCCGCATGTCGGGTTCACCTTCGGCCGCTTGCTCAAGTTCTCGGATACTTCGGACGGGCGCCGGCTGTTCACCGCCGGCCAGGAGCCGCCGGCCGATCTACGCCCGCTGTTCGTCCGCCTGATGGAAGACTGCTTCATCACAGGCCAGCCATGCGTGCTGTATCGTCGCGGCTGCCTGGACGATATCGGGCGGATCGACGAAACCGTCCTGGCGTCGGTGGACTACAACATCCTGCTGCAGATCGCCCGGCGCCACGAGGCCGTGGACGTCGGCAAGGTGGTGCTATGGCAGCGCCAGCACCTGGGCGCGCGCGGCCCTGCCCGGCTGCGCTACGACTTTCAGGCGCGCGAGGGACTCTGGAAGGCGTTCGACCAACGGCTATTGGCGGCGTTGCTGCCGGGCGTCGCACCGCGCGAACTGGTGGGTCGAAAGAGCGGACGAAAGCTATCGGCCGACGAGCAGCGGCGAGCCCTTTTCCAACGCGCGGTCATCGCCGGGCGAAAGGACCTCTGGGAAATGGCTGTCGAGAGCCTCTCGGCCGCCATGGCGGGGTTCGAGGCGCGCGAGCTCGCCGACGGGGATCGGTTCATCCTGCAAAGGATGTTGGGATCCCGCTACGGCGTCGACGCATTGCTCGGCGACCGGGCCGTCCAGCGGCGCCTGAAGGACGCCTGCGGGCCCGACCCGCTGGGCGCGCAGCTTCGGCTGGAGATCGCCTCGCACCTGCCCTTCTGGATCGGGACGGCCTTGCGCCAGGGGCGGTTCGAGCGCGCCTGGCTGGGAGCCGTGGCGCTTCATGAAATCGCCGGCGGACGCGGATGCCTCCGGCTGGTCTGCCGCATCGTCGCCAAACGCCTGCGGCTCGGCAAGCGCCTCGCGGCGGCCATGGATCTTGCTCCGATCCTGCACAGGCACAAGCCGGCGGCCGTGGTCGACGCCTGAGGCCGCGCGCCTCGAACAGGCCGAGCGCGCCACGTTCAAGCAATTGAACAGTCCGACGTCCCAATACGCCAATTTAAAATCGTCCCATCATCAACAACTTCGTCACATCTATACGCGGGACGGAATTCGTTTCACAAAGGAAGGATAGGGCCAAAGGGAAGAAGAGCCATGAGCATTCGGGTCTATACGGCGTTGACTTCGGGTCTCGCGAAAGCCGCAGAAGAAGGTCGAAAGCTGGAGGCGCTCGGGTTCGACGGCGTGGTCAGCAACGAGACCACCCACGATCCGTTCCTTCCCTTGGCGGTCGTTGCGCAGAACACCAGGAGGCTGCGCATACAGACCAGCGTCGCCGTGGGTTTCGCGCGGTCGCCGATGATCCTGGCCAACCTCGCCCACGACCTGAACGCCTTTTCCGGCGGCCGCTTCACCCTTGGCCTCGGCTCGCAGATCAAGCCGCACATCACCCGCCGCTACAGCATGCCGTGGTCCAGCCCGGCCGCGCGCATGCGCGAGATGGTCCAGGCGATCCGCGCCATCTTCGCCGACTGGTACGACGGTCAGAAGCTCGACTTCGAGGGCGAGTTCTACACCCACACCCTGATGCCGCCGCTGTTCAGGCCCGAGAACATCGAGCACGGCAAGCCGCCCATCAACGTCGCTGCGGTCGGCCCGCTGATGACCGAAACCGCCGGTGCGGTCGCCGACGGCATGATCGTCCATCCATTCTCGACCGAGGCCTATATGCGCCAGCACACCTTGCCGCGCCTGCAGGCCGGCCTGGCGAGCGCCGGCCGCGCGCGACAGGATTGCGGCGTGGCCTATCCGCCGTTCATGGTGACCGGGGCCACCGAGGAGATATTCCGAAAATGCCGCGAGGCGGTGGCCAAGCGGATCGCCTTCTACGCCTCGACGCCGGCCTATCGCCCCGTTCTCGAACAGCACGGATGGGGCGACCTGCAGACCGAGCTGACCCGGATGACCAAGGAGGGCCGCTGGAGCGAGATGGACGCGCTGATCGATGACGACATCCTGAACACCTTCGCCGTCGTCGGCGAAGTCAAGGATATCGCCCCGGAGATATGGAGCCGGTTCGGCGATATCGTTCAGGAGTTCACGATCAGCAGCGAGACGGTGGACATGGAGACCCTCGCCCGGATCGCCGCCGACCTCCGCACCCTGGCTAGGCGACCTGTCGTCTCTTGAAGCCGGTGAACCACGGCCGCATCCGGGAAATCGCGTCCTCGATCTCGGCCGTCGAGACGGCGAAGCTGAAGCGGATGAAATGCCGGCCGTCCTCGGGATCGAAATCGATCCCGGGCGAGGTGGCCACGCCGGTCTCCTGCAGCATCGCCTTGCAGAAGCCCAGGCTGTCGTCCGTCAGGTGCTCGATGCTGGCGTAGATATAGAAGGCGCCGTCCGGCGGTGCGATGGCGTTCAGGCCAAGGCTGGGCAGCGCGGCCAGCAGCAGTTCCCGGTTGCGGGCGTAGACGGCGACGTGGCCTTCCAGCTCTTCGCGGCTGTCCATCGCCGCCAGGCCCGCATGTTGGCTGAGCGAGGGCGCGGTCAGGAACAGGTTGCCGACATAGGCCCGCGCCCGCTTCAGGTGGGCGGGCGGGACGAGCAGCCAGCCCAGGCGCCATCCGACCATGCTGAAGTATTTCGAGAAGCTGTTGACCACCAGGGCGCCCGGCTCGAACTCCAGCATCGAGCGCGTCGGTTCGCCGTAGCTCAGGCCATGGTAGATCTCGTCGGAGATGATGCGGATCCGGCGGTCGCGGCAGACCTTGGCGATCGCCTCCAGTTCAGCGGCGGGGATGATGGCGCCGGTGGGATTGGCCGGGCTGGCGATGATCACTCCGGCCGGCGCCGGGTCCAGCGCCTCCAGCGCCGCGGCCGTCAGTTGGTAGCGGGTCGCCGCGCCGCAGGCGATCTCCACCGGCGTGAGGTGCAGGGCCTTCAGCGTGTTGCGATAGGCGACGTATCCCGGCCGCGCCAGCGCCACCCGGTCCCCCGGCGAGAAGCTGGACGTCAGCGCCAGCACCAGGGCCGGCGAAGCGCCGCAGGTCAGGATGAACTGGTCGGGCTCGACCTTCACGCCATAGGTCTCGTCGTAGTGGCGGGCCAGCCGGGTCTTCAGCGGCGTGCTTTCCCAATAGCCCATGCCGTCGGCGTCCAGCACCTGGTGGGCCGCGGCGATGGCGGCGCGCGGCGCGCCCGTCGACGGCTGGCCGAACTCCATGTGGATGATCGAGCGGCCCGCCGCCTTCAGATCGTGCGCCAGCCGGCCGATGGAGATGGCGTGGAACGGATCGATTTCAGCAGTCATGGCTATCCATCGCGGCAGGCGCGCCGACGCGTCAAGCGGGAACGACGAAGCAATGGAGGGGTTCGGACGACCGTCTAGCTCGACGGGCCAGGCCCGTCGTCGAGATAGGTCCAGGCGGCGCCGCCGTCGAACTGCCGGATGCGCACGGCGGTCCAATCCATGTCGTCGATCATCCGGGCGTTGATCGCCATGCGGGCCCGCGCGGCGTCGAGACTCTGCCAGTGCGTGGTGCAGCCGCACGCGCGGCAGCGGTGGAAGGCCAGCATGCGGTCGCCCCAGACATAGGGCTCGGTGGCGCCGATGTTGTGGACCCGCACCTGTTGCGGGGCGTAATAGGCCCACCGCGCGCCGAGCCGCCGACAGATCGAGCAACTGCACTCGGTCACCTCGACGGGACGATCAGGCAGTGAAAGACGTACCGCGCCGCAATGGCACTTGATCTCGACCATGGTCCACCCAGAGGTCAGCTCCACCGTAGTTGGCAGCCTCTCTGCGATGGACGCAAGGCCTGATCGCACGCCCAGGCGCGGCGGCCGGCCGCGCCTGGAGGCTCATCCCGCCGCCGACGGCGCCGTCATGCCCCCGGCAGGATGACCGCCTTGCCGACCACCCGACGGCCGCTGAGCAGCTCGAAAGCCTCCCGCCAGCGGGCGAGCGGATACTCGCCGTGGACGCGCGGCCGGATCGCCCCTTCGTCCGCCAGCCTCCACACCGCCTTGACGTTCTCCCGGCCCCGCTCGGGGTACTGGCGGCCGTACTCGCCGGCCCTCACCCCCATGACCGAGAAGCCCTTGATCAGCGGCATGTTCACCGAAACCGTGGGGATGCGCCCAGAGGTGAAGCCCACCACCAGCAATCGCCCATCGAAGGCGATGCAGCGCACGCTCTCATCGAAGACGTCGCCGCCGACGGGGTCATAGATCACGTCGGCGCCGCGCCCGCCGGTTATCGCCTTGACCTGTTCGCGGAAGCCCTTGGTGACGTTGATCGTGGCGTCGGGCGCATACTCGGCCTGGATCACGGCCAGCTTGTCGTCCGAGGCGGAGGCGGCGATCACCCGCGCGCCCATCTGCCTGGCGAGGTCGACCGCCGCCAGGCCGACGCCGCCGGCCGCCCCATGGACCAGCACCCACTCGCCCGCCTGCAGCTGCGCACGCCGCACGAAGGCGACGTAGGCCGTCAGATAGGCCGCGCCGTAGGCGCAGGCCTGGGCGAACGACAGCCGCTGCGGCTTGGGGTTCAGGCTGTTGGCCTCGAGGATCGCATACTCGGCGAAACCGCCCAGCCGGGCGCCGCCGACGACAGCCTGCCCGACCGCGAACCCCGTCACGCCCTCGCCCAGGGCGGCGATCTCGCCGGCCACATCCATGCCCGGCGTGAACGGCAAGGGCGGCTTGAGCTGATAGTCGCCGTTGGTCATCAGCAGGTCGGGAAAATTCACCGACGCG